>Ga0164242_10001381_pt1 | contig 28717 bp, 25 predicted proteins | sample OricomgcompostMG_FD_108783 | JGI IMG/M metagenome (GOLD analysis project Ga0164242, IMG submission 108783) | Miracle-Growth compost microbial communities from Emeryville, California, USA - Original compost - Miracle growth compost (MG) ...
CTCTCTTCGCCTTCGGCGGAAAGAGGGTTTTTTAATTTTAAATACCCCACCACCCTCTTTCCGCGCAGCGAAGAGAGGGCACGACCAGCGCAGCGACGTCGGGGTGAGTAACCTGCAAACAATCCCCCGCCAAAAAAAGCCCTCTTTCCGCGCAGCGAAGAGAGGGCACGACCAGCGCAGCGACGTCGGGGTGAGTTTAAAACAAAGAAGCCGGCTCATTGCGCCGGCTTCCTAAAAAATTGAATTATATCCGCATTTATTATGCTGCCGACATATCTTTTGCCCTGTCTGACAATATTTTAATAATTACCCAGGCAATAATATAGGCCAGGGCACATACAGCAAACATATAGCCGTAAGCAATGTCAGGAGTGGCTTTATATTTATCGGTTAAGTTACCGGCCAGCAACTGTACCAGTACACCACCTAAACCACCTGCCATGCCGCCAATACCTGTTACCGAACCTACAGCACGTTTAGGGAACATATCTGACACGGTAGTGAACAGGTTAGCCGACCAGGCCTGATGCGCTGCCGCTCCTATGCAAATTACGCCTATAGCCAGTATCGAGGCATACTCGCCAAACTGCGCCACGTTGGCAAAGTATTGGGTAGAGAATAGTGTTAAGGGGAATAAAGCGATAATGAACATGGCTGTCATACGCGATTTACGTACAGACATTCCCCGATCCATCAGGAACATTGGAATACTGCCGCCAAACAAGCTACCGATAATAGAGATACCGTACACAATGAATGTTGGCCACATAATATCGTGCGTGGTCATATGGAACTGCTTCTTCAGGTAGTCGGGCAGCCAGAATAGCAGGAACCACCATATACCATCGGTCATAAATTTACCTACAAAGAACGCCCAGGTTTGTGGGTAAGCGAACAATTTACCCCACGACATTTTATCCTCAATCGCTACATCTTCAGACGGAGCTACATGTGCAGCTACTATGTCATCGCTGTGGATATAGTCAAATTCTTCTTTACTAAGGCCCTTATGTTTTGCAGGCGGATTGTATAACGCGAACCAGAAGATCAGCCATAAGAAACCGATACCACCGGTAATTATGAAAGCGTATTTCCATCCGGGGTCAACGCCGAAGGTTAATAAACACCAGGGCACGAATAACGACGCGATCATGGCGCCGATATTTGACCCGCTATTAAACAAACCGGTAGCCAGTGCACGCTCCTTTTTAGGGAACCACTCGGCCACCGTTTTAATAGATGCCGGGAAGTTACCCCCTTCGCCTATACCAAATAAACTTCTAACCACCACGTGAGCGGCTACTGCGCTGCCCGCAAAAGCATTTAATATACCAAAAACCGACCATGTAATTAAGGACAAGGCCAAACCCAGTTTGGTGCCAATTTTATCAATTACCCAACCGGCTAATATGGTAACCCCCGCGTAAAAGAGCGTAAAAAAAGAGGTTACGTATGAGTACTCACTATTTGTCCACCCAAAGCCGCCATTTGCAACTGGTGATGAAAAAAAATCCTTCAGGTAGCTTATTACCTGTCGGTCCATGTAATTAATTGTGGTGGAAAATAACAGCAGGGTAGCTATTACCCATCTGTATCTTCCGATTTTCGTCTCGTTCATTTGGTTTTTGGTTAGTATTCTGTTAAGTATCTAAAAATTAAATTATCTGCTTGCGTTAACAATCTCTATAGCCTGTTTGGTAGCTTCGGTAAGCTCGGCGTATTTTTTATTTTCCATTACGTCCTTTGTGATCAGTTTGCTGCCCATACCAACGGCGCAAACCCCTGCTTTAAACCAGCCGCCAATATTCTCTTTTGTCAGTTCAACACCGCCAGTAGGCATAAACAACAGGTTAGGGAACAATTCCTTAATGCCCGAAAGGAATGAGGGGCCCAGCATATTGCCCGGGAATAATTTCACCACTTTAGCCCCAAGGTTTTCAGCCTTAATAATTTCGGTGGGCGTCATACAGCCGGGTATCCAAAGCAGGTTATGTTTTTCCGCTACGGGAATTACATCCTCAACCAATCCGGGGCTAATGATATAGTCGGCTCCGGCATCAGCAAATGCCTGTGCCTGCTCCGCGTTTTTTATAGTACCTACACCTAAGTACATACCTGCTAACTCTTTATCGCATATTTCGCGCAGTTTGGCGAAGTTCTTTAATGCGGCCTCGCCACGGTTAGTGTATTCAATAGTTTTAATGCCCGCGTTATACAAAGCGTGTAAAATATTAACGCTCACTTCGGCATCCTTATTAAAATACAACGGTAAGATACCCTGTTCAGGAATAACCTTTAAAATTGCTGCTTTCTTATCCATCTTAATTATATTATATCTCAGATTTTATTTGGGGCTAAAAGTATAAAGAAATAATATAAACTGGGAACAACTGTTCAAAATAGTTACACTACGGCCTTTCGGGATTTTTTTATATAAAAACTTAGTAATTAGTAAGGTTTAATGTATTTTTGGCGGCTAAACGGTAAACCGTTCCATACTGTAATTTATTTTTCAATTTAAAAACATAACCTAACGATGTCTAAAAAAGTCGTAACCCTTGGAGAGATAATGCTAAGATTATCAACTCCTGATTTTAAAAGATTTGTTCAATCAGACAGTTTTGATGTTACTTACGGCGGTGGCGAAGCCAACGTTGCGGCAGCGCTTTGCAATTACGGCCTAAACGGCACCTTCGTGTCAAAAGTACCAGCTAACCCAATCGGGCAGTCGGCTATCAACCATTTACGCCGTTACGGTGTGGATACCCAGTTTGTAGCTCGCGGCGGCGATCGTTTAGGTATTTACTTTTTAGAGACAGGCGCTTCAATGCGTGCTTCGCAAGTAGTTTATGATCGCGCCGGCGCTTCAATTGCCGACGTTGATGCCAGCGAATTTAACTGGGATGCTATTTTTGAAGGTGCAGATTGGTTCCATACAACAGGTATTACCCCTGCCCTGAGCGATAAAGCTGCCGCCTTAACATTGGCTGCTTTAAAGGCCGCTAAAGCAAAAGGCATAACAACTTCTATCGACTTAAATTTCCGCAAAAAACTGTGGAGCAAAGAGAAAGCGCGCCAGGTAATGACCGAGCTTTGCCAGTATGTTGATGTTTGTATAGGTAACGAAGAAGATGCTGATACTACTTTAGGCTTTAAAGCTGAAGGTACTGATGTAACCAAAGGCGAACTGAACCTGGATGGCTACAAAAGCGTTTTCAAACAAATGAAAGATAAATTCGGCTTTAAATATATTGCTTCAACCCTGCGCGAAAGCCACAGCGCCAGCGATAACGGCTGGAGCGCATTAGTTTATAACGGCACCGACTTTTACCACACTAAACAATACGAAGTGCGTATAGTTGACCGTGTAGGCAGCGGCGATTCATTTGCCAGTGGTTTCATTTTCGGTTTAGTTACCGGCATGAGCCAGGGCGATGCCGCTGAATTTGGCGTTGCTGCATCAGCCATGAAACACACTATTCCGGGCGATTTGAACCATGCTACTTTAAGCGAGGTTAAAGACCTGGTTAAAGGTGACGGATCTGGCCGGGTACAAAGATAATTTCTGATTATGGTTCATGGACTATTGACCATGGACCATAGTTTTATTAATCGTTCACCTACCATGGACCATCGACTATGGGCCAAGGACTAAACAAGAAAAATGATTATAGACAACTTAGCAAACGCAGGCACGTATGCCGCTTTGCACAAAAATTTTGCCGCTGCTTTTGAATACCTAACCTCGCAGGACTTAAATGCGCTTGAAGTGGGCACTTATTTTCCTGGTGAAGGCTTAAAAGTAATGGTAACTGACAAAGAAGCGATAAGCGCTGAGGCTGCTGCCGCTAAATTTGAATGCCACAATAAAAATATCGACATCCAGGTTACCATTCGTGGCAACGAAACCTTTGGCTGGAGATCGCGCAACGAGTGTACCGATCCGAAAGGCGAATACAATGCAGAGAAAGACGTATTGTTTTATAACGACGCGCCCGAAATGCATTTCCCGCTAAGGGCCGGTCAGTTTGTTATTCTTTATCCTAATGATGTGCACGCTGCCATGATCGGCGAAGGCATGATCAAGAAACTGGTTGTAAAAGTGGCTATTTAAGTTATACTAATGAATATTTAAGGCTCGCTTTGGCGGGCCTTTTTTGTTACATAACCACCTCATCGTCATTACGAGCGCTTCGAAAAAATGCCAAATCTAAAGGTCTAATAATAATTTGTCATTGCGAGCTGACGAAGGAGGCGCGGCAATCTCGTAGCTTGCAATGCCAGTGAGGAGATTGCCGCGTCGCTCCGCTTCTCCGCAATGACAATTTCAGTCTGCAACGAGTACATTACATTGCTCAAAAATCAAATTGCTTTGCTAAATTTGATTTTACCCCTTCCCATTTCATGAAAAACATCAAAACCATAATCTTTTTACTCCTGCTAACTTTTACCGTACAGGTAAAAGCCGCGGATAACCCGGCCATTGCTCATTTAATAAAAGCCTACTTAGGTATTAAGGATGCGCTGGTGAACGATAACAGCAAAGCCGCTAATGCGCAGGCCAAACAATTTACCGCTGCCGTTGCCGAAGTAAACAGCAGTGCGCTGGATGCCGGTCAGAAAGCGGCCTGGACAAAGTATGCGGAAAAGCTGCGTTTTAATGGCGAACATATTGGCGAATCGCCAAGTATCGATCATCAGCGCGAGCATTTTGCCAGCCTGTCCGACGATATGTACGCCGTGGTAAAAGCCCTTAAACCCGGCAGCATGGTGCTTTACTATGATTATTGCCCCATGAAAAAGAAGTATTGGTTAAGTCAGTCCAAAACCATTGCCAACCCTTATTATGGCGCTGATATGCCCGATTGCGGTAAGGTGAAGGAAACGATCAAATAATCACCGTAGAGACACATGATTATGTGTCTCTTTAACCATAAAAGAGAGATACAAAGTATTGTATCTCTACATAAAATCATCACGAGAGACACATAATCAGGTGTCTCTGCAACAAAATGGGGATTATTCTGAATCCTTAACCTTTTTCACCATCAGCACATCCTGGCCGGTAGCATCGCCCTGCTCCTGTAGTTTGCCAAAGGCGGCGGCGGTAGCGTAGTTCAAAATTTCCTGTGGTTCATTATGGTTATAAAAGCCGTAGATGAGGCCGGCCATAAAGCAATCGCCGCTGCCGGAGCGGTCAACCACCGCGCCCGCGTTAAACTCGGGCGATTGGTATAGCTTGTTGCCGGTATAAAGGGTGGTATAATAATGCGTGTGTATGGCCTCGTTATCAAACCGGAAGGTATTAGCTACCGTTTTTACTTTGGGAAACATGCTGATGATCTCCTGAGAGGTAGATTGTGCGTGATCTAAATAAGCCTGTTTATTGTTTTTGGTATGGATATCGGCATCAATGGCGGTACCCAGTAAACTGTTGGCGCTCCAGATGTTGCCCATTACCAAATCGCAGTATTGCATCAGCTTGGGCATTATCTCAACCGGTTTCTTGCCATATTTCCATAATCGGGCCCGGTAATTTAAATCAATCGAAATGGTAATGTTTTTTCGGGATGCCGCCTCCAAAGCTTCCAGGCAAACATCGGCTACCTGCTCGTTCAGCGCCGGACTGATAGCCGTAAAGTTAAACCACGATACATCGCGCAGCACCTTATCCCAGTCTATCATCCCCCGTTTCAATTCGGAGAACGAGGAACCGGCGCGGTCATAAACTACACTGCCTTTCAAATCGGCCCCGCGTTCCAGGTAGTAAATGCCCACACGTTCGCCGGAAAGTAATATAGATGAGGTATAAATGCCCTTATATTCCAGGTAATCAATTACGTGGTGCGACATAAAATTATCCGGCAAAGCCGTGCAGTATTTTACCGGTACGCTCCAGCCCGCCAGCGCGGTAGCCGCATTAGCTTCGGCGCCGCCCATATACAGGTAAAAGGGATGCTTCTCCGAATCCGCGTCGTCCTGGGGGGCGGGCGAGATGCGGAGAAGCAATTCCCCAAAACATAGTACTTTACTTATCACCAGCCGAAGTAATTTTGGGCGTTGTTGTAGCAAATATCCTGTACAATTTTTCCTATCCAGGCTATATCATTCGGTAATTCGCCGTTCTCCACATCATCGCCAAACAGGTTACAAAGCAAGCGGCGGAAATATTCGTGACGCGGGTACGACAGGAAGCTGCGCGAATCGGTAAGCATGCCTACCAAACGGCTCAATAAGCCCATGTTGGATAGCGCGTTCATTTGTTTAATCATGCCGTCCTTTTGGTCAAGGAACCACCAGGCCGAGCCAAACTGTATTTTACCAGCTACCGATCCATCGTTAAAGTTACCGATCATGGTAGCCATCAGCTCATTATCAGCAGGGTTAAGGTTATAGATAATGGTTTTTGTCAGCTTATCCTGGGTATCCAGCCTGTTCAGGAATTTGGATAACATACGGGCCTGGCTAAAATCGCCGATGGAGTCCCAACCGGTATCCGGGCCTAATTGCGACAGCATACGCGTATTGTTATTACGCAAAGCGCCCAGGTGATATTGCTGCACCCATCCTCTTTCATGATCCCAAACCGCGAAATGCACCAGCATAGCCGATTTGAATTTCAGGTTTTCCTCGTGCGTTAACACGCCATTGCCGCGGATCTTTTTGAAGATGCTGCTGATTTCGGCATCGGTATAATCCTCCGCGTAAATTTGCTCCAGGCCATGATCGGATACCGAACAGCCGTTGGCCGCAAAATAATCATGACGCATTTTCAATGCCGATAAATACTGATCGAAGCTATCAATGCTGGTATTGGTAATTTCCTGCAGTTTGTTGATATAAGCATTAAGCCCGGCAACATCGTCGGAGTTCATGGCTTTATCGGGGCGGAAAGCCGGTAAAATTTTTACCGCGTAGCCATCCTTTTTAATTTGCTGGTGATGCTCCAGGTTATCCAGCGGATCGTCGGTAGTGCAAACCACCTTAACATTCATTTTTTCTATCAGGGCGCGCACTTTAAACTCGGGAGTTTGCAGTTGAGCGGTACAATCATCGTATATTTTTTTGGCTGTAGCCGATGATACAATATCGTGCAAGCCAAAATAACGCTGCAGTTCCAGGTGTGTCCAGTGGTACAGCGGGTTGCGTAAAGTATAAGGCACGGTAGCGGCCCACTGTTCAAATTTTTCAAAATCGGTAGCGTTGCCGGTAATATAGCGCTCGTTTACCCCATTTGAACGCATAGCGCGCCATTTGTAATGATCGCCGTAAAGCCATATCTGGGTCAGGTTGGCAAAATTGCCGTTAGCGGCAATCTGATCTGGCGGCAGGTGACAATGGTAGTCAATAATCGGCATTTGTTTCGCGTAATCGTGGTATAAACGACGCGCGGTTTCCGTTTTCAGTAAAAAGTTTTCGTCTAAAAAATTGCTCATAACATGGATATGTTTTTCAGCATCACAGATGCAATAAAATGATGCTAAGGTATTAATTATTCCGGTTTTATGAACAGTTAAGATGCTATTTAAAATACTTGGAGGCAAACGTAATAAATGTTGGCCAATTAGGCCCATCGGTATGCCCCGCGCTATGCTGGCGCCAGGCCAGGTCGCCCTCAATTAAAGGCACCTCTACTGCCGGGAATACTGATGTCCCCAAACCCTGCTTGCCTAATAATTGATAAACCGGGCCAGCAGCTACCGCAGCTTTAAATGTCCCCATGCCATCGGCCCAGGCATCGCCATTGGCGCCGCCGCCAAAAAACATCGGGCGGGGGGCGCACATGGCAATCAGCTCGTGCGAATCAACCGGCAAATCGCCCGCGTTCAACGGGCCGCCGTACTTCAGAAAGTTAGGAGCCATCCAATGATACTCATTAGTAGCGGTAAGGTTTTCCAGCATTTCGCCAACATTATGGCGCCATAATTTGCTGCCGCCCGTACCCGATGAACTTACATAGCCAATAGCAAACCGCTGGTCATAAGCCAAAGCCACCAACGTAGCCTTCCCATAACGGGAATGGCCTTCCAGGGCAACCTCTTTGGCATTTACAGCCTTATCTGTTTCTAAGTAATCCAACGCGCGGCTTGCGCCCCAGGCCCAGGCGCGCAAGGCGCCCCAATCATCGGCCTTACGCGGCTGGCCCTTGTTTACCAAAGGGATAATGCCTTTAGTTACGCCCACGCCATTGTCGGGTTGCACTGTGGTGGGTATAATAACCGCATAACCCCACCCTTTAGCCAGTACTTGCTGCTGCCATGTCGGGGCCGGTGGCCCAACAGGCGCTGCGGATGGCGCGGCTGCCGGCTTGCGTAGCCCAACCGGGAAAACCCAGCCAAACTGCATTACAACCGGCACCGGTTTATTGGCGTTTGCCGGGGTGCTTAAGGTAAGCTCAATATTTACGGTATCCTGCGGGTAGCCTGAATTATCCACATGTCCTATCAGTTTTTTGGTGATCACATCAAAATCGCCATTTTTCCCTCTCAAAGTGCTAACCACTTCCCAGGTAACTTTAGGCACATTTTTGGGTACACGGCCATATACTTCACGGTCAAACCCCTCCACTATCTCGGGGCGCCGCTTGTCCCACCAAGCCTGGGCCGTGGTTACCTTCTGGCCATTATTTAAAACCAACGGATTGGGCAAATCAGGATAAACATTAGCTTTTGCTTCATCATAATTAGCCGGGTGAGGCGTATTATCGCCCCCGGCAGCCGGCCTTAAAGAGGTGATATGCAGCATATCCATCATTTTTTGATGATCCTGCGCTGCCGCGGCTGCCGCAGCCGACTGAAGGGCCTGTCCAAACACATGGGACATCATCATTGTTCCCATCACTAAAACGCTGGCTAATTTTTTCATTATTTAAAATTGGTTGAAATTCAGTTTATAATACTAATATCGTTTCATTTTAGCATATATCAAATGTTCCTTAAAACATCAGTATTAGCAGTGGGTGAATCTATTCTTTAATTTTTCACCAATAGCAAAACTCCGTGCAACATTTAATTCTATTTTTGCACCGCATAAAACATTCCCTAATGCCAAACGATGCCCTCATCAGGTATAAAACCCCGCGCCATGCCCGTATATCGGGCACGATATTCTATTTTATATCGGGTTTTGGTTATTCGGCATGGGCATCGCGCATACCATCTATCCAAAGGCACCTTCATTTAAACGAGGCCCAATTGGGCGCCGTGCTGTTTGCCATGCCCGCGGGCTTAATGCTTACCCTGCCTGTAACCGGTAATTTACTTAGCCGTTTCAGCAGCCGCAGCATTATGTTTTTTGGGGCCATGGTGTACAATATTACATTGGCCCTGCTGGGTTTTGCAACGCATACCTGGCAACTGGCCATTCTCCTGTTTTGCTTTGGTTCGTCGCGTAATTTGTTCAACCTCTCGTTAAACGCGCAATCGGTAAGTGTGCAATCGTTGTATAGCCGGTCTATCATTACCTTTTTTCATGGCGTGTGGAGCATGGCAGGTTTCGCGGGGGCCGCCCTGGGTTATTTAATGGTAACCTTTAATATTTCTACCACCTGGCATTTAATGGGGGTTGGTATAACTATGATTATAGCGGCGCTCATTTTTTACCCCGAAACCATTTACCACAAGCCATCAACTGTTGAAAAAAAGCCAGCGTTTGCCCTGCCCGATAAGTTTCTGCTTAAATTTTCGCTTATCTGTTTTGCCTGCATGGCCTGCGAAAATACCATGTACGACTGGAGCGGTATTTACTTTGAAAAAGTGCTTAACACCTCCAAGCAAACCGCTACGGCAGCTTTTGTTTTTTACATGGTAGCCATGACCGCCAGCCGCTTTGCGGGCGACAAGCTGGTTGGTCGCCTTGGCATTAAAAATATCCTGAAATACAGTGGCGGGTTAATTTTTACAGGGCTGCTTTTAGCCGCGCTTGTACCTCAGCCCTTAGTGGCCGGTTTGGGTTTCGTGCTTACGGGCGCGGGGGTATCGTGCATTGTCCCACTAATATTCAGTCTGACCGGTCAATCCAAATCCATGAGCAGCGCGTCGGCCATCGCGGCTATATCAACCATTGGTTACCTGGGCTTTTTAATGGTGCCACCACTGGTTGGTTTTGTAGCGCAAGTTGCCGGGTTGCGCGTAGCTTTTGGAATTATCGCCTTATTGGGGGCGTTGATTGTGGTGCTGGTTTCCCGGATAAAAGAGGAAAGTTGAGTAGGTAATCGTGTTCCAGAGAAGCACTCGAAAATCTTAGAAGCTAAAAATAATAAAGAACGTCATTGAGCGGAGCGTGGCAATTAGCCCCCTCTAAATCGCCCCCAAAGGGGGAGACTTTCTTCTTAAGTCCTTCTCCCTCAGAGATGGATTATTCATGTTTTAATCGTTTTCAAAGATATTCATGAGGGCTTCGCCGTTTAGGGTAAGGCTTCGATGATTGCAATGATTGTCATTCTATAAAAAAGAGACACATAATCATGTGCCTCTACAATAAAAATCCATAATCCTTCAATCCAACAAATCCTGGTTTCAGACAACAAAAAACGGCAGCCCTATGAAAAGCTGCCGTTAAAAAATCGGTTTAGTGTTGAAAGATCAGATATACCTGTTGATCAGATTTTCCAAATACTCCTGCTTACCACTGATCACAGCCGGCTCGCCTTGCTCAATCGCATAAGCGCGCAGGTCTTCAAGTGATAGTTTCCCCGCTTCAAACTCCTTCCCTTTCCCGCTGTCAAAAGACGAATACCTGTCGGCCCTGATCTTTTTATAATCCGATTTTTGCAAAATATTGTCTGCAATAATCAGCGCGCGGGCGAAGATATCCATCCCCCCAACATGAGCGTAAAACAGATCGGCCGGATCGGTAGAGTTTCTGCGTATTTTAGCATCAAAATTTATGCCACCGCCCTGCAAGCCATTCGCCTGTAATATAATCAGCATGGCCTCGGTAATTTCATTGATATCATTCGGGAACTGGTCGGTATCCCAGCCATTCTGGTTATCGCCCCGGTTGGCGTCAATAGAACCCAGCAAACCGGCATCGGCAGCCACCTGCAGTTCATGCTGAAAAGTGTGACCGGCCAGTGTAGCGTGGTTTACTTCAAGGTTCAGTTTAAAATCGTTCATCAGGCCGTACCGCTGCAAAAAGCCCAGCACGGTTGCCGTATCATAATCATACTGATGTTTGGTTGGCTCGCAAGGTTTTGGCTCGATAAAAAAGCTGCCTTTAAAACCTTGCTTGCGGGCATAATCCTTAGCTGTATGTAAGAACTTGGCAAAATGCTCCTGCTCGCGTTTCATATTGGTATTCAGCAAGCTCATATAGCCTTCGCGCCCCCCCCAAAAAACATAATTCTCGCCGCCCAGGGCAATGGTAGCATCTAAAGCCGCCTTAACCTGCGCCGCGCCATGCGCCAGCACATGAAAATCGGGGTTGGTAGAAGCGCCGTTCATATACCTGCGGTGCGAGAAAAGGTTGGCCGTTCCCCAAAGCAGTTTTACGCCGCTGGCTGCCTGTTTTTGTTTGGCATATTCCACCATGGTTTGCAGGCGGCGGTCGTTCTCGTTAATGTCATTAGTATAGTCAACCACATCCACATCGTGAAAACAGTAATAAGGGATGTTCATTTTGGTAATGAACTCGAAAGCGGCATCCATTTTATCTTTGGCGCGTTCAATGGCATCAGCCTTCTCATCCCATGGAAAGGTATGTGTAGGCCCGCCGAACGGATCGGTTCCGTTTCCGCAGAACGAGTGCCAATAGGCGCAGGCAAAACGGAGATGTTCTTTCATGGTTTTGCCGGCTACTACCTGATTTTCATTATACCAGCGGAATGCCAACGGATTATCTGAACCCTGTCCCTCAAATTTAACCTGGCTTATGCCTTTAAAAAATTCTTTGTTTCCTGTTGTGATACTCATTTATGTGTTTTTTTAGTCCGGATTATTATCACGTCATTGCGAGCGATAGCGTGGCAATCCCCGATTAGCAGATCTGCTCTTTATGCCGGGGACCGCCACGTCGCTCCGCTCCTCGCGATGACGAATTATTTAATATTGTTCAATTGCCGCTCCAGCAACCCTTTCCACTCCTGGTAAACCGGCTCATAGGCCTGCGTTGTTGGGGTTATTGTTTCTAATGCTTGTATGCCTTCAAATGCTTCAGCGGGGCTATTAAAAATGCCTGCCCCAATGCCCGCTCCCAGTGCCGCGCCGGTACTGCCGTCGTTCTCATATAATTCAACCGGTACACCTGTTACATTTACAAAGGTTTCGGTAAATAGCTGACTTAAAAACAGGTTAGCCTTGCCCGCCCTTATTACGGTTGAGTTCATCCCGTTTTCGCGCATAATGTCCAATCCGTAGCGGAACGCGCAAGCTATACCCTCCTGCACCGCCCTGAATAAGTGGGCCTGTGTATGTATGTTCAGATCGATATGCTGCAAATGCACACCGATCAGCTTATTATTCAGCATCCGTTCGGCGCCGTTGCCAAATGGCAGTATGCGCAAGCCCTTACTACCCAATGGCGCCTGCGCAGCCAGATTATTCATTTCCTGGTAGCTGATAGCCGACCCGAAAAGGCTTTTTGCCCACCGGTTAAGGCTGCCCGTACCATTAATACACAATAATACACCCAGGCGTTTTTGCTGTTCGGTATAATTAACATGCGCGAAGGTATTAACCCGCGATTGCTTGTCGCAGGTCAGCTCATCGCTCACCCCGTAAATAACACCCGACGTACCCGCGGTTGCCGCTACCTCGCCGGGATTAAGCACGTTTAATGAGAGCGCGTTATTAGGCTGATCGCCGGCCTTATAGGCAACCGGGATACCCGGTTTTAAGCCCAATTTGGAAGCAACCGATGCCTGCAACCTGCCATGTTCGGAAAAAACCGGCCTGATGACCGGGAACAAGTCCCGACTGAAGCCAAAGTATTCAATTATATCGGCAGATAGCGTATTATTAATAAAATCAAAAAATATGCCTTCGGAAAGCGCTGATACGGAAGTGGTGATCTCGCCGGTTAGCCTCATGGCAATATAATCGCCGGGCAGCATAATTTTGTTTATCCGGGCATAAATATCGGGTTCGTTCTGTTTCACCCAGGCTAACTTAGCCGCTGTAAAATTCCCCGGCGAGTTAAGCAAGCGGCCCAGGCAATGGTTATGCCCTATCGCGTCAAAAGCCTTGTCGCCAATTTCAACCGCGCGGCTATCGCACCATATAATACTGTCGCGCAGCAACCGCTGATCCTTATCTACCAGTACAAGCCCATGCATCTGGTAAGCTATGCCAATGGCCGATATCTCTGCCGGGTTATATTTGCCGCTGGTATTGCATTGCTGTATAGCCAGTTGCGCCTGTTCCCACCACATGCCGGGCGATTGCTCGGCCCAGCCCGGTTTAAGGGAAATAATAGGCGATTCCGTTTCAGGATATTGCGCCGTGGCAATTACTGTTTGGGAAGCGGCATCAACCACCGCAATTTTTACCGATGATGTACCTATATCAATACCTAACAACAACATAGCGTTATAATGATGCTTATTATTTTACGTGTAAAATGGTCAAGCTATTTTGAGCAAACGAAAGTAAGCTATTTTTTTCATTATGCAATCGATTGTATCTATTTCTTTTATAAATTTTTGTTTAATATTACCGTATAAAATGCAACCTAAAAAAAGAGTAACCATTTATGATATCGCCCGGAAGCTAAACATCACAGCTTCTTCGGTTTCGCGCGCGCTTAATAATAATGCCAATGTGAATGAAAACACCAGGCAATTGGTGGTTAAAACCGCGGCCGAGCTTAATTATAAGCCTAACACCATGGCGGCAAATTTACGTAAAGGCCAGTCGCAAACCATAGGTGTGGTAGTACCCCGGATCAATCAGAACTTTTTTGCCAATGTTATTGCCGGGATTGAGGAAATTACCTACCAGCGCGGCTATAACCTCATCATCTGCCAATCGAACGAGGAACATAAAAAAGAGGTTAAGTGCATTAACACCCTTATTAACCAGCATGTGGATTGCATTATTATATCCGTATCGGCCGAAGGCTCCGATTACAGCCACCTGCAAAACGTAATTGACCACCGCATCCAGCTTATCCAATTTGACCGGGTTGCCGAAAAGCTGGAAACACTGAAAGTGATCAATGACAATGAAAACGCCTCGATGGAAGCGGTTTCGCATATGATAACGCAGGGATATAAGCGCATTGCCTTGCTGGAAGGCCCCCAAAACCTGGGGATTTTCCGCCAGCGTAAAGCAGGTTATTTAAAGGCTTTAGAACAGCACAAATTACCTGTAGCAGAAGAGTTGATTATTAAAAACGCATGGACAAAGGAATTAGGCGCCGCAGGCACCCGGCAATTGCTGAGCCTGCCTAACCCGCCCGATGCCATTTTTGCTTCCACGTCAGATTTTTCGGCGCTTGGAGTATTGGAAGTGGCCACCGGCATGGGCCTGAAAGTTCCGGGCGACTTAGGCATCTGCGGTTATTCAAACGAAGCCTTTACCGAAATTACCAGCCCATCCATTACCACTATTGATCAGTACAGCGTTTATATGGGCAAAACTATCGCCAACCTGTATTTTCAGGAAATGGACAATAAAAGTAAAGACGCGCTCAGCGTGCCCCGAACCATCAGTATTAAGCCTCAGCTGATCATCCGTTCGTCTACAACTAAACCTAAAATTACAGGTAAAAAGTAAAAAGATCGTTAATAAACATTAACGGTTACATCGTTTATTATGCAAGCCAGATTAATTACCTTAAAAAACAAACAACTGCAGGTTACACTTACCAGCTACGGCGCCAGGATAACCGGATTAATTACTTCGGATAAAGCCGGCAACCCGGTAGATGTAGTGCCGGGTTTTGATAGTGTGGATGCTTATTTAAAAGCTACATCTCCTTATTACGGCGCTATTGTGGGCCGTTATGCTAACCGCATAGCCAACGGGCAATTTAGCCTGAATGATACTGTTTATCATTTACCGGTTAATAACGGGCCTAATACCTTGCATGGAGGTAATGGTTTTTGTAATAGAATGTGGGATATTATTGAAGGTAACGATCAGCACCTTACCATGCGTTATTTTTCGCCCAATGGCGAGGAAGGTTTTCCGGGCGACATGCAGGTTACTGTAAAATATATTTTAAATGAAGACGCTTTGCTGATTGATTATGAGGCTACCACCGACAGGGATACCGTTATCAATTTAACCAACCACGCCTTTTTTAATTTGAATGGCGAAGGCAGCGGCAGCATACTCAACCACGCTATACAAATTAACGCAAATGCCTATACCCGTATAAATGCCAACCTGATCCCAACCGGTGCCATAGCATCTGTGGTGGGCTCGCCTTTTGATTTCAGGGAAGCCAGGCTGATTGGCGAAAGAATTAATGCCGGTCATGAGCAGATCCAATTTGCCAACGGCTACGATCATAATTATGTTTTAAATAAAAATAATGCTAACGGGTTAACCCCTGCCGCCCATGTTACCGGCGATATTACGGGCATCACCATGGAAGTTGCCACTACCGAACCCGGCATGCAGTTTTATACCGGCAATTTTATGGATGGTACTAACACTTTTAAAGGCGGCGCGACTGACGATTTCCGCACCGCTTTCGCCCTGGAAACCCAGCACTTCCCCGATTCGCCCAATCAGCCGTCGTTTCCGTCAACGGTGCTAAGTCCGGGTATGGTGTTTAAAACAGCCACTATTTATAAGTTTGGGATAGTGTAAACTCACCCGATCTGCGCTTCGCTGGATCACCGCCTTCGGCGGAAAGAGGGTAAACTACCATTTAATTGATGAAACCTCCCCCACAACCCTCTTTCCGCGCAGCGAAGAGAGGGTCGACAAGCGAAGCGATGTCGGGGTGAGTAACCTGCAAACAATTCATTCCCCACAACCCTCTTTCCGCGCAGCGAAGAGAGGGTCGACAAGCGAAGCGACGTCCGGGTGAGTAAACCTGCAAACAATTCATTCCCCACAACCCTCTTTGCGCGCAGCGAAGAGAGGGTCGACTAGCGAAGCGACGTCGGGGTGAGTAACCTGCAAACAATTCATTCCCCCCCAACCCTCTTTCCGCGCAGCGAAGAGAGGGTCGACAAGCGAAGCGACGTCGGGGTGAGTAAACCTGCAAACAATTCATTCCCCACAACCCTCTTTCCGCGCAGCGAAGAGAGGGTCGACAAGCGAAGCGACGTCGGGGTGAGTAAACCCCCCTTTAAGAGTTACCGCTAAGCGCAACTACTTTTTATCCTTATCCTCTTCCCAATAAATAATGTCAAAATATAAACTATTTTGAATGGCTACCTGGGCCTTCACTTTGTCCAGTTCGGCTTTGATCTTTTCCTCTTTTAGTCCGGCTGCTACAGAATGATAAAAAATGGCGTTGCCGGTTTGGCTGTTGATAAACTTGTAGTGTTTTTTATCTGCTTTCATGGCAAACGGCTTAACCTTTGTCCGCTTTTATACAACAATTTGACGGCTTAATTGATTTATCTTAATTAATAAATCCTTCATAATACTTCCGTTCTTTTGCAGTTATATAGCTTTATGAATTTATTGAAAAGGAAACGGGTATTGGTGCCTGTCGTTATTATTTTAATGCTGATAGCCGCCTATGCTCAAAAAATAGTTAAAGATAAAGGAACCATTACCGGGCACTTGCAGGCCAAACAGATGGATGAAATTTCGGGCATTGTAGCATCAGCCATTCATCCCGGCATTTATTATGCGCATAATGACAGCGGCGACACCAGTCGTTTTTTCGCCATTACTCCCGATGGTAAGCTGAAAGCCACCTTTTACTTTAAAGGAGCCGCTCACACTATCCTTGGAGTTACCGATTGCGAGGATATTGCCGCCGGACCAGGACCGGTAGCAGGCAAAAGCTATATTTACCTGGGTGATATTGGGGACAATACCGCGTCGCGGAAAAACTTAACGGTATACCGCTTTGAAGAACCGGCGATAAATGACCACGACACCGTAGCCACCCTTACGCCAACTGTACTATATTTAAAATACCCTGACGGCCCCAAGGATGCCGAAACATTGATGATCGACTCCCTCGACCAGTTATTATATATTGTTTCCAAGCGAAAAAGCTCCGTAACGGTTTATACTACCCCCCTTAATTATAAGGCTAATGATACGGTAACACTGGATAAGCGTACCAAATTGCATTTTGGCGGCCTGCCGCCTTTTAAATGGATAACCGCCGGGGATATATCAAAAGATGGCAGCCAGGTATTACTGCGCAATTACCATAATGTTTACTATTGGAAACGCGCGCCCGGCGAGCCGGTATGGGAAACCATGACCCACAAACCCGTTAAGCCTTATTATAATAATGAGAAACAGGGGGAAGCTATTGGGTTTACCCCCAACGGCAAGGGTTATTATGTTACCAGCGAGGGATTGAATGCTCCCATTTACTACTACCACACCCCGGCAATAAAACGTTGATCCTTTAATTTTTAAATGAAAAAATATATATTCATGGAAAATTAAAAAACCATGAGAAAGAAATTTTTAACCACCGCATTGCTGGTAATAGCCTGCGTTGTTGTTTGCCTGGCCATAGCCGCCGACCTGACCGGTAAATGGAGCGGTTCATTTAAAACGCCGCAAGGCGATTTTCCTGTTAAATATACCTTTAAAGTTGATGGCGATAAACTAACCGGATCTGCCGATTCGGACCAGGGATCATTGCCTATTGCCGACGGTAAGGTAAACGGCAACGATTTCACCTTTTCGCTGGATTTTAACGGCACAGCCATCAAAAATACCGGCAAATTTTACGGAGACTCCGTTACTATTGATGCCGATATTAATGGCACCGCGCTGCACGGCGTACTTAAACGTATGGCCGAAGAGAAAAAATAAGATTAACATCCAAAACCGATGTCATTTCGACAAACCAGCGTTGGGCTGTGAGTTGGCGTGAGAAGAAATCTTTTACGTTTTGCTTAACCGATCAATAACTCGCAAAATATTTCTCCTCGTACCTCGTCGAAATGACATTGTTTTTTTTAATCATCTTCACTAAATAATAACTGGCGTTGCAGGGCTAATCACCAGCCAAAGGCCGCGAAATCCCAAATTCATAGTATATTGCGATAATACTTTATGAATTTTTTATCGCATTATTATTTTGACCGTCACTCGGCCAACTGTTACCATATATTAGGAACGGTACTGCCCGATCTGCTAAAAAATGCCGACAAAGCCATTGTGCTGCATCCCGAAAAGCTGCGACACCATACCCAACCCATTAATGCCATTATTGAAGGCTGGCAAAAGCACCTGGACGTCGACCGTCATTTTCACTCATCCAGTTTTTTCGTCGCCCACTCACGCGGACTAAAAGAGCAATTGCGGCCGGTTATTGAAGGCTCGCCGGTAAAGCCCTTTTTTTTAGGGCATATCGCCATTGAGCTGATACTGGATAATTTGCTGCTCACCACCCACCAAATTAAAGTTGATGATTTTTACGATCATCTGGCCACCTGCAACGAGGCCGTGATACATGAGTTCCTGACTTTTAGCGGGATGCAGAATAGCGCTGTTTTCCTTAACTTTTTCAGCAACTTTAAAAAGAACCGGTATCTGGAAACCTATACCGATATCACCCAGATAGCCTATGCCCTTAAACGCATTTGCATGCGTATATGGCAGCAGCCATTTACACCTGAACAGGAAGCCGCCATAACCCAGGTAATAATGAATTACCGCCTACAGGTGCAAGATACTTTTATGGAAATTTTTGATGAGATTGAGGAAAAGCTGCGCTTTTAATTTCGGATTTTTCAGGTATTGTTTATTTTTAAAGGTCTTCAAGAGGGCTTCGCCGTTTGGATGTTCAATTTCGGATACCCATAGCAATAAATAACTCATTACCATCACAGCCACTGAACCTAAACCCGATAGCAGCGGAAATCCCCGAATGCAGCGCAGCGAAATGAGGGATTGCAGCGCATAGCGGGACTGTACTACCCTATGAAGAATTGCCGTTCATTTCAAATAACTCTTAATAAACAAGTCCGGTATGACGTGGGATTTATTTTTTTAACTGGCACTTCAAATATTACCATATTAACCTTATTATAAAGATACCTTGACCTGCATACATAAGTCGTCAAATAATTAATATCCCTACCCATCCCAGCACAATCGCGGCAAATCAATCCAAATAATTACAAATAATTGGGCAAAAAGCCTTCAAAATCAATATTTAACATTAAAATAATTTTTATCAGTCAAAAATATATCCGTACCTTTGCAGTCCCAATTAGGTTGGGAAAAGGAGATAAATTATTTAATGGCAAAAAAACAAGAAGTAGAAAACGAATTAAAAGCAAAAGAAGCTGAACTGGATACAGTTACGGCTGTTGCAAACGATGAAAAAATTGAATCAGAAGCTGATTCATTATCAATTGAAGAAATTAAAGCTAAGATCAGCGCTCCAAACCAGGATTTTGACTGGGATGCCGACGACAAAAAGTTCGGTAATTACAGCGATGCTGACCGCGCTAAGTTAGAGCAGATGTACGACGTAACTTTCAACTCTATTAACCAGGGTGAAATTATTGAAGGCATTGTAGTAAACATCAACAACAAGGATGTGGTATTAAACATCGGTTTTAAATCCGACGGTATGGTATCGCTTTCTGAGTTCCGCGATACGCCTGATCTGAAGATCGGTGATACGGTTGATGTATTTGTTGAATCGCAGGAAGATGCTAACGGACAGTTGGTACTTTCGCGCAAACGTGCAAAAACCCAAAAATCATGGGAGCGCATTAATTCAGCTTTAGATAATGACGAGATCATCACCGGTTTTGTGAAGAGCAGAACAAAAGGTGGTTTGATTGTAGATATAATGGGCGTTGAAGCCTTTTTACCAGGTTCACAAATTGACATTAAACCTATCAGGGATTATGACATTTATGTGGGCAAAACAATGGAATTCAAAGTTGTTAAGATCAACCACGAGTTTAAAAACGTAGTGGTATCGCACAAAGTGCTGATCGAGGACGATTTAGAAAACCAGAAAACTGAAATTGTGGCCAAATTGGAAAAAGGCCAGGTATTGGAAGGTACCGTTAAAAACATTACCGACTTTGGCGTATTCATCGACCTTGGCGGTGTTGACGGCTTACTGCACATTACCGACATTTCATGGGGCCGTATCGAGCATCCGCGTGAAGTACTGGCGCTTGATCAGAAGATCAACGTTGTGGTACTTGACTTTGATGACGAGAAAAAACGTATCGCTCTGGGCTTAAAACAATTAACTCCGCACCCTTGGCAGTCGCTTGATCCCGAGCTGGTTATCGGCTCAAAGGTGAAAGGCCGGATTGTTACCGTTGCTGATTACGGCGCGTTCCTTGAAATTATCCCGGGTGTTGAAGGTTTAATCCACGTGTCAGAAATGTCATGGTCACAAAACCTGCGCAACCCTCAGGAATTCCTGAAAGTAGGCGACGAGATCGAAGCTCAGGTATTAACCCTTGATCGCGACGAGCGTAAAATGTCATTAGGCATTAAACAATTAACGCCAGATCCATGGCAACATGCTGCCGAGCGTTACTCAGTAGGCACTCAGCACGTTGCTACAGTTAAAAACATGACCAACTTTGGTGTGTTTGTTGAACTGGAAGACGGTATTGACGGATTGATCCACATCAGCGACCTTTCATGGTCTAAAAAAGTAAATCACCCTAACGAGTTTACCAAAGTAGGCGAGAAATTAGATGTGATTGTACTTGAGCTTGACGTTGAGAACCGCAAACTGAGCCTGGGCCACAAACAACTGGAAGAAAACCCTTGGGATACTTTTGAAACCATTTTCAACGTTGATTCTATCCACGAAGGAACGGTGTTGAAAGTAACTGAAAAAGGCGCTATTGTAGCTCTTCCTTACGGTGTTGAAGGCTTTGCGCCAACCAAACACCTGGTTAAAGAGGATGGCAAAGCTTTAAAAGCAGAAGAAACCGCCGAATTCAAGATCATTGAGTTTAACAAGGAAAACAAACGTATAGTTATTTCACACTCACGCATTTGGGAAGACCAACGCACTGAAGCAAGGGTTACCGATTTTGAGAACCGTAAAAAAGAAGCGAAAGCAACTACCAGCGCGGTGAAGAAAGTGAAAGAATCTGTTGAGAAATCAACCCTTGGCGATTTAAGCGTATTGGCACAACTGAAAGAACAAATGGAAGGTGCTGAAAACAAAGCTAAAAAAACCACTAAAACAGAGACTAAATAAGTCCTTAAATAAAAAATCCTTTATAAGCCCTGCCGTAAACGGCGGGGCTTTTTTGTTTGTCCGAACCGGAATTTATGGGATTTAAGGATTGTGGGATTCCTTTCCTGTGGAGACACAATACTTGTGTCTCCAACGTTTTATTCTTTCCACATCTGAATTGCGACCATAAATGCAGACGAGACACAAAGTATTGCATCTCTACTCAAAAACAGCCTCAATAAAATCATCCTATCATCCCTTAATCTCACAAATCCCGGTTAAAGACATTACTTTTGCACTATGTTAACCCTTCGCCAGCTTTTTTTAGCCAACAACGCGCAAACCACCAATTTCCCGCTTCTGCTGGAATTTGAACGTGCCGAAGGGGTTTACCTGTACGATACCGAAGGAAAAGCTCATATCGACCTTATTGCCGGTATCGGCGTAAGCAACACCGGGCATGGGCATCCCTATGTAATTAACGCTATTAAGGATCAGTTAGACAAATACCTGCACCTGATGGTTTACGGCGAATACGTACAAACCCCGCAGGTAAAATTGGCCGGAAAACTGGTTTCCCTGTTACCCCAAAACCTGCAATCTGTGTACTTTGTTAACTCAGGCGCCGAGGCAGTTGAAGGCGCGTTAAAGCTGGCCAAACGCTATACCGGACGGGCGCAGGTTATTGCCTGCCAAAATTCCTACCATGGCAGCACCCAGGGCGCGTTAAGCATTATGGGTAATGAGGAATATAAGCAGGCTTACCGCCCGCTGTTGCCCGGCACCGGCTTTATCCGCTTTAACAAATTGGCCGATCTGGAACTGATCACTACCGCAACAGCCTGTGTGGTGATAGAAACCGTACAGGGCGAGGCCGGAGTGCGCGTGCCAGATATTACTTATCTGCAGGCGTTACGTAAAAAATGTACCGCCACCGGAACGCTGCTTATTTTAGATGAGATACAGGCCGCCATGGGCCGCACCGGCAAACTTTTCGCCTTTGAACATTTTGGCATTGTGCCTGATATATTGCTATTGGCTAAAGCGTTGGGTGGCGGCATGCCTTTGGGGGCGTTTATCGCGTCTAACCAGATCATGTCGGCCCTAAAAGAAAATCCTATGCTGGGGCATATCACTACTTTTGGCGGGCACCCGGTATGCTGCGCCGCCGGTTTGGCCGGGTTGGAGGTATTGCTGAACCAGCATTTGATTGAAACCGTAGCCGAAAAGGAAGCGCTGTTCCGCAAGTTATTGGTGCACCCTGCCATTAAACAAGTCCGCGGCAAGGGCCTGATGCTGGCTATGGAACTGGAAAATTTCGAGCTGAATAAAAAGATCATAGACCGCTGTATAGCCAACGGCGTAATTACCGACTGGTTTTTGCATTGCAGTAACTCCATGCGCATTGCCCCCCCGCTCATTATCACTCATGAACAAATTACACAAGCCTGCGCGGTAATTATTGAAGCGGTGGAATATTGTAGTTGATTTTTTTCATCACATAATAATAAACGTTGTCATTTCGACCGGAGGGAGAAATCCTATACGATATATTTTCGCGTGAAGAAGATTTCTCCCTCCGGCCGAAATGACATAACTTATTTGAATGATTGGAAAACTGCAAACTGCCAATGCAAACTATTTCCCCACACAAACTTGGTACGGTTTATGCAAAGTATACGGTGACTGCCTGAAACTACCCCTATACTATTGAAAAAACGCTTTTTTAATACAATAAATGCCCTTTTTTTGAGCCAGGCCTGTCAGGAAAATCAGATAATTTAACAAAAATTGTTTCAATTTTGAACCTATTACATTCTATGAAAATTGCTTATATCTCCACTTATCCGCCTCGCGAATGCGGCATTGCTACCTTCAACAACAACCTGATGAAAGCCATCAGCAGCAACTTCCCTAAAAGGACCAGTTTATTAGAGGGCGGCTTTGTGGTTGCTGTTAATGATTCGGATAATTTGCAGGAATATGAATACCCCGATGAAGTAAAATATGTGATTCGCCAAAATCATCAGAAGGATTATATAAGGGCGGCTAACTTCATCAATACCAGCAATGTGGATGCTTGCATACTGGAGCATGAATTTGGTATTTATGGTGGCGAAAGCGGCATATATATATTACCCTTATTAAAACGACTGGAAAAACCGCTCATTTCCATACTCCATACCATTTTAAAGGATCCCAGCTATGTGCAAAAGATCATTATCAGGGAAATTGCCGAGCAATCGTCAAAAATTATTGTAATGAGCAAACGCGCGGTTGAATTCCTGACTGATATTTACGATGTACCTGCCGAGAAAATACAGATCATTGAACATGGCGTGCCCGACCTGGAAGCGCCCGAAGATAACCAGATCAAAAACCTGGCGGCGTTTAAAAATCACCGCGTGCTGTTAACGTTTGGCTTATTAAGCCGCAATAAAGGTTTGGAAACCGTAGTAAATGCCCTGCCAAAAATTGTAGCGCAGCATCCCGATGTAATGTACGTGATTTTGGGAAATACCCACCCTGGGGTTATCAAAAACTCGGGCGAGGAATATCGCGATCACCTGAAATCGCTGGCAGCTAAACTCAATGTATCGCAGCATCTTACTTTCATTAACAAGTTTGTAACCGACGAGGAATTGATTGATTACCTCACCGCGGCCGAAGTATATGTAACGCCTTATTTGAATGAGGCCCAGATCACCAGCGGAACGTTATCCTATGCCGTTGGAGCAGGTTCGGCTGTGGTATCAACCCCTTATTGGCACGCTACCGAGTTATTGGCGCATAACCGCGGCCGTTTGTTTGACTTTAAGGATTCCGACCAGCTGGCCAAAATTGTTAACGAACTACTAAGCAATGAGGGCGCCCTGGCCGAACTGAAGGAAAATGCCTATGAATATGGCTTGCACTTACGCTGGCCGCAAATTGGCGCCGAGTTTATAAAGGCGGCGCAGGAATCGTGCCTGGCGCATGATTTTAGCGCCCAGGTGTTGAAAAACAGCATTGTCGACCCGGAGATACTGCCCAAATTCAGCCTGGTGCATGTGTTGCGCCTTACGGATGATACCGGCATTGTACAGCATGCTAAATATGGTATCCCCAATTTAAAGGAGGGTTATTGCCTTGATGATAATTCGCGCGCGCTGATTATGGCGCTCATGGCCTATCAGCGTAATAAAAGCAGGGAAGCGTTTGATCTGTTGCCTATCTACCTCAGCTATATCCATTATATGCAGACCGATGATGGCAATTTTCGCAACTTCCTGAGTTTTAGCCGCCAATACCTGGATGAAGTAGGCTCCGAAGATTCTTTTGGCCGTACCATCTGGGCGCTGGGGTATTTGATTGGCTGCGCGGCCAATAACTCCTATCAGGAATTCGCGATCGAAATTTTCCGTAAATCTATCCCGCATTTTGAAAAGCTGGAGTATATCCGCGGTAAGGCTAACGCCATTATCGGGATCTGCAATTACCTGAAAGTTTTCTCTGCAGATGAAGGCATGGTACAAATCCTTATCCGGATGACACAGCCGCTGATTGAGGCTTATAAAAAACACAAAACAGCCGACTGGCATTGGTTTGAGGAGAGCATGACTTACGATAATGCCATACTTCCCTTAGCATTATTGCACTCTTACCAGATAACCAATAACGAAACGGTAAAGAAAATAGCGCTGGAATCTATGCGGTTCCTGGATAACCTCACCCTTTCAAACGGTTATTTGAGCCCTGTTGGAAACGATGGCTGGTATTATCGCGGCGGCAGGTTCCCTATATATGATCAGCAGGCTATTGAAACCATGGCCATGGTGCTGATGCATTTTGAGGCCTACCAGGCCTTCCGCGAACCCGAATATATTGAAAAAATGTTTTTGAGCTATCGCTGGTTCCTGGGCGAAAACACCTTGCGCGCACCACTGTATGACCATGAAACCAAAGGCTGTTGCGATGGTTTGCTGCCAACCGGCATTAACCGTAACCAGGGCGCCGAAAGCACGCTGGCTTACCTGATATCGCATCTGACCGTACTGCGTGCCTTTGAGTTGGAATACGAGTATAATAAGTTTGGTCAAAACGTCCAGATCTGTTAGTACCCACAAAAATGATTTTGTCATTTCGAACGCAGAGAGAAATCTTACACGATGAAATATCGCATAACTAAGATTTCTCTCTGCGTTCGAAATGACATGTTATTAATTAATATACATGTCAATAAAAAAGAAAGTGTTAAAACTCGCGGTTCTATCGCCTGTGGCCTGGCGTACACCGCCCAGGCATTATGGCCCCTGGGAACAAATTGCCAGCAATATTGCCGAAGGCATGCTGCAAAAGGGCGCCGATGTTACCTTGTTTGCCACTGGTGATTCTATTACTGCGGGCAAGCTGCAATCTGTTTGTGCCCAAGGGTACGAAGAGGACCGGAACCAGGATGCCAAAGTACTGGAGTGCCTGCATATCAGCAACCTGATGGAACAGGCGGGAGATTTTGACCTGATCCACAATAACTTTGATTTTTTACCGCTTACCTGGTCCAGGTTGATTAAAACACCCATTATTACTACCATTCATGGGTTTTCGTCGCAAAAGATCATCCCGGTTTATCAAAAATATAATGGCAATTCGCACTATGTTTCTATCAGCAATGCCGACCGTAGTCCGCATTTGAAATACCTGGCTACCGTATACAATGGCTTAAATGTAAACGAGTTTGATTTTACGGCCCGGCCGGATGATTACCTGCTGTACTTTGGCCGCATTCATCATGATAAAGGCACCTGTGAGGCCATACAGATAGCCAAAAAAAGCAAGCGCAAACTGCTGATTGCCGGAATTGTACAGGATGAAGGCTATTACAAAAGCAAAATTGAACCTGAATTGAGCGATCAGATTGTATATGTTGGCCATGCAGGTCCGGATAAGCGCAAAGAACTGCTGGGTAAAGCACAGGCATTATTGCATCCCATAAATTTTAATGAACCTTTTGGCATGAGCGTGGCCGAGGCCATGCTATGCGGCACGCCGGTTATAGCCTTTAACAAAGGTTCCATGCCCGAATTAATAGCGCATGAAAAGACAGGCTTTTTAGTAGATACTGTTGACGAAGCGGCTGCCGTGGTGAAACAATTAAGCCACATCAGCCGCCCATATTGTCGGGATTGGGCGATATCCAAATTCTCCAGCGAGAAGATGGTAGATGATTATTGGGAGTTGTACGGGAGGGTTTTGAATTAGTATGTCACCTCACTATATCATTGCAAGCGTAGCGTGGCAATCCTCTAAGCCTCACCCTAACCGGCTCCTTCTCCGGTAGAGCTACCATGTGTATACATATCTTATAATAAAACCATGTAAACTTGTTTCAGGACGAGACAAAATACTGCCAGGCTTTTGCGCCTAAAGGAACAGATGGTAAAACGACAAAGATGTGTACCCACAGGTAGCCGGATGAGAGGAACTGCAGAAAAGTCTCGCCTTCCGGGCGAGATTTAGAGGGGCTCATTATTAATCTAAAGTTCAGCAGATACCCCGCCCCAATCTTCGGGCGCCAGATCGGCGATAGATTGGGTGAAGGTCCAGGTGTGGCCGCCAATATCTGCAGCGGTGTACTGTCTCTCGCCGTAAGGAAAATCAGCTGGTGGGCTTAGTATATTTACACCTTGTTGTACTGCATGCGCATAATGCTGCTGTACGTTTTCAACCCTTATCATCATTGCGCATGAAGCTTGTACGGATGTACTTTCAGCAAGAGCGATTGCCCCGTTACCATATTTCAACTGTGCCCGGTGATGCCCCACCCGCCACCGCTCGGTAAAACCAAAGCGTTTGCACAGCCAGTTAATAGCCGCAGGTACATCGGCATAGGCCAATACGGGTATAACACTGCATGGAGGCATGGTGCGGTTAATAAAAGCAGGGGTTTTTGTTGGTTCCATTGCAACTTTGTTATAAAATTAAAGGTAGCGTAAAAGTTAACTAAGCCCTTATTGGCACAAATATTGCGAATGCTGGGTACAACTTATATCAAACATTATGAAAAAATTTATCCTTTTATCCCTATTCGCAGTAATCGCTTTAGGATTTTCAGCCAATGCTCAAATTCAGGAAGGTAACGTATTAGTTGGCAGCAACTTCGCCAACATGAACCTGGGGCTTAATAAAACGCATGATTTTAGTATGGACATTACACCAAAAGCAGCCTGGTTTGTGGTAGATAATATTGCGTTAGGCGGTTATGTTAACCTGGGCGTGCAAAGCGCCAAAGGCTACAGCACTACTTTTAGCTATGGCGCAGGCGCGCTGGGCAGGTATTACACCGGCGCCGACGCGTCTATATTGAAACATGGCCGTATTTTTGGCGAAGCAACTGTCGGGATCGGTGGCGTAAATATCAGCAATGCCGGCGGCAACACTAACGGATTGAATATTGGCGTTGGCCCGGGTTTTGCCTACTTTGTCACCCCAAATTTAGGTTTGGAAACATTGCTTAAATATAACGGCCTGGTTGGTTTTGGTAGTCAAACCTACCAAAGCAATTTAAATCTGTCATTCGGGTTCCAGATTTACCTGCCGGGCAAAAGCACTGCCAATAAGGTTAAAAACGACATGAAATAAGGCGAAAGCTGAAAGCTTGTCAAAAATAATCGCCATTGCGAGCCTGGCAACCTGCCGGGTAAAGGTCAACCTTGCACGTGGCCCTGCAACCCGGGGGATTGCCACGCTGCGCTCGCAATGACAAATACTTTTTTGGTGAATCGAAGCTGCGCTTCGATTCACCTTTCACCTTTCACCTTTCACCTTTCACCTTTCACCTTTCACCTTTCGTTAATTTTCCGCACTTTTACCATTCAATTTAAACATCGAAATGAAGCATTGGCTTGTAAAAAGTGAACCCCATAAATACAGCTGGGAAAAATTCAACCAGGATGGCCGTACTTTTTGGGATGGCGTGCGTAACTACCAGGCACGCAATAACCTGCGCGAGATGCAGGAAGGCGACCTGGTGCTGTTTTACCATAGCAACGAAGGCAAGGAAGTAGTAGGCATTGCCAAAGTGGTGAAAGAATCGTACCAGGACCCAACCACGGAAGACCCGAACTGGGTGGTGGTTGATCTGTCGCCGGTAGAAGCCCTGAAAAAGCCGGTTACGCTGGAACAAATTAAGGCCGATGAGCCGCTGAAAAATGTCAGCCTGGTACGCCAGGGGCGTTTATCGGTTATGCCTTTAAAGGCCGAGGAATTTGACCGGATATTGGAACTGGGGAGCTAACACCTTCCCCGGCCCTCTCCGGGGGAGCTACTGTGTGGACACATCCTTCAAGAATTATGTCATTTCGATAGAGCCGGGGAAGCAATGAGCGTGGTGCGACGGAGAAATCTTATACGCGAGGAAATGCCGACCGGTATTTCGTATAAGATTTCTCCTCACCCGTACACA
>Ga0164242_10001382_pt1 | contig 28715 bp, 27 predicted proteins | sample OricomgcompostMG_FD_108783 | JGI IMG/M metagenome (GOLD analysis project Ga0164242, IMG submission 108783) | Miracle-Growth compost microbial communities from Emeryville, California, USA - Original compost - Miracle growth compost (MG) ...
GGCAGCTCAGGCTCCACCGGCGACTGCTGCTGCGACTGCTCCGACTCCGGCGGGTCCACGAACCAGGACGCGTCCTCGGGCACGGGGCGCTTCCCCGCGATCCACACGAGCGTCGCGCCGGCCGCCACGACGGCGAGGATCCCGAGCACGGTGGACAGGCTCAGCGCCTGACCGAGCAGGAGCCAGCCCAGGAGCGAGGCGAAGACGGGATCGGCGGCGAACCAGGTGCCGACCACCCTGGCATCGGCCACCCGGCCCGCCAGCGTGTCCATGGTGAAGGAGAAGGCCACGCCGAGCACGGCGGAGGCCGCGAGCACGAGCCATCCCTGGGCGGACACCTGCGGCAGGGACGGGATCGAGAACGGCAGCGTCAGCACGGCGGCCACCGTCACGGAGAGCGCCAGGTCCCCCAGGCCCGTGGCGGCCTTGCCCACCACGGAAGCCATCACCGTGTAGAGCCCGAAGAAGCAGCCGGCGGCGAGCGCGAAACCGTAGCCGAGGGCATCGAAGCCACCACCCGGCCCCCAGGAGACCAGCGCGACGCCGCCGAAGGCGACGAGCGCGCAGAGTGCTTCCTTGGCGTGCCGCGAGCCGAGCAGGGCCACCACGCACGGGCCGAGGAAGTCCAAGGTCGTGGCGATGCCGAGCGGGATGCGGTCGATCGCGGAGTACAGGCACGCGTTCATGGCGGCCATGGCCACGCCGTAGCCGATGATCGCGGCCCACGCCCTGCCGTCGCGCCCGCGCAGGGAGGGACGGAAGAGGGCCAGCACCACCACGGCGGCGATGAGCAGGCGCAGTCCTGACACGGACAACACGCCGAGGGACGCGAACATCCCCGAGGCGAGGACGGCGGAGGACTGGACGCCGAGGGATCCGGCGGAGACCAGCGCTCCGGCGCGCAGCACGGAGCCGCGCGTGGGGGTGCTTCGCGTCACGCCTGGGGCACGTAGTCCCCGTGGCCCTGCGTCACGAGCGCGGCGCGCAGCGTGCTCAGGGCGGCGTCGAACTCCTCGGCCGGGACGTCGCTGCGGGCGCGGGAGAGGTCGAAGTCCTCGAGCGAGTTGGTGGGCCACACGTGCACGTGCAGGTGCGGGACCTCGAAGCCGGCGATCTCCAGCCCGGCCCTGGCCGAGCCGAAGGCGGCGATCTGTGCGCGGCCGATGATCTGCGCGACCTCGGTGAGGTGCACCAGCAGCTCGGTGGGCGCGTCCGTCCAGCCATCGATCTCCTGGCGCGGCACCACGAGCGTGTGCCCCGTGGTGAGCGGGCCGATCGAGAGGAAGGCGACGCACTGCTCGTCCTTCCACACGAAGCGTCCGGGCAGCTCGCCCTCGATGATGCGGGTGAACAGAGTGGCCATGTCCGGCTCCTCTCTTTCGGGGATCGGTGTCTGATCAGGTTCTACAGCAGGGACGCTGCCGGGGCAGCGACCACGTGGCTAGAGCGTGGAGGCGTCCAGGACGAAGCGGTAGCGCACGTCCCCCGCCACGAGCCGGTCCCACGCCTCGTCCAGCTCGTCCGCGACCACCATCTCGATGTCCGTGGCCACGCCGTGCTCGGCGCAGAAGTCCAGCATCTCCTGCGTGCGCTGCACACCTCCGATCTTGGAGCCGACCACGCTCAGCCCGGAGCGGGAGAGCAGCGAGGTGTCCACGGGTGCGGTCGCCGCGTCCTTGGGCGGCATGCCGATCAGCGCCAGGCGGCCGCGGCCCGGCCGCAGGCAACGCAGCAACGCGTTCAGGTCATGCTCGGCGGCGATCGCATCCACGATCAGGTCGAAGCTGCGCGCCACCTCGGCCATCGCGTCCTCGTCCGTGGAGAGCACCGCGGCCGTGGCCCCGAGCGCCTTGGCGGAGTCCACCTTCGCTGCGCTGGTGGTGAGCACCGTGACCTCGGCGCCGAGCGCCACCGCGAGCTTCACGGCCAGGTGGCCCAGCCCGCCCAGGCCGGCCACGGCGACCCTGGATCCCGGCCCCACGCCGGCGTCCACGAGCGGCGCCCAGCTGGTGATGCCAGCGCACAGCAGCGGGGCTGCCGCCGCCGGATCCAGGGCGGCCGGGATGCGGTAGACGAAGTCCTGGTCCACCACCACGCTGGAGGCGTAGCCGCCCTGCGTGCGCTCGTCGTGGAAACGGTCCCAGGCGCCGTAGGTGCTCACGGCCCCCTCGGCGCAGTACATCTGCTGGTCCGCGAGGCAGGCCTCGCACTCGCCGCAGGAGCCCACCATGACCCCCACGCCGACCAGGTCACCCACGCGGTGAGCGGTGACGCGCTCCCCCGCCGCCACGATCTGGCCCACCATCTCGTGGCCGGGCACCAGCGGCAGCTCGCGGGAGCCCCACTCACCGCGGCAGGAGTGCACATCGGAGTGGCAGAGCCCGCAGTACATGATCTCGATGACCACGTCCCGCTCCCCCGCTGCACGGCGCGGCAGCTCAACGGGCACGAGGGGCCCGCCGAGCTCGCGGATGCCGCGCGCCGTGGCCGTGTGTGCGGCACCGGACTCCGCGGCGTCGGGCACAGCGGCCCCGGGCCCAGCGGCGTCGGGCACCTTGGCGCGGGGCACGACGGCGTGCGGTCCCGTGGCGCTCGACCCAGCGCCCTGCTCGGTTCCGGCCCCGGTCGCGGCTTGGGCTTCGGCCTCCTGGCGTCGACGCTCGCGCAGGCGGGCCAGGACGGACGGTGACGGCGGGCGCTTCACGGACATGTCCTGAATCTACGCGCCGGTCGCCACGGGACGCGAAGCATCCGCGGCGTATTGCGAGAAGGAACCGGGGAACAGTGCGGCCTCGAAGCCCGCCTGCGTCAGGGCGGCCACCTCGTGCGCGGCGGTGACGCCGGAGCCGCAGTACACGGCGGTCCGCACTCCGGAGCGCACGCCGGCCGCCTCGAAGCGCTCGCGCAGGGCCGCCGCATCGAGAAGTCGCCGCCCCGGGCCCAGGTTGCCTGCGGTGGGGACGGACACGGCGCCGGGGAGGTGCCCGGCCCGCGGGTCGATCGGCTCCTCGTCGCCCCGGTAGCGCTCCGGGGCGCGGGCGTCCAGCACGACGGCGTCGTCCCCCGCCGCGAGGGTCTGCGCCTCGTCGACGTCCACCACGGGCATGCCGCCCCAGCCGGGCCGTGCCGGAGCAGCCGGCACGGGCGGCGTCACGGGTCCGGACTCCGTCTTCCCGCCGGCGGCGATCCAGGCCTGGATGCCGCCGTCCAGGATGCGGGCCGGCAGCCCGGCGTGGCGGGCCAGCCACCAGCCGCGCGCCGCGGAGAGCCCGCCCTGGTCATCGACGAACACGAGGGTCTGCCCCTCGGCCGCGCCCCAACGCGCCACGGCTGCGGCGAAGTCCTCCGGCGTGGGTAGCGGGTGCCTGCCGGCCTGCGGCGAGGGCTCCGACGCCAGCTCGGCGGCCAGATCGACGAAGACGGCGCCGGGCAGGTGCTCGTCCAGGTGGTCGGCCAGCCCCACGGGGTGGGCCGGGTCCTCGGGGCGCCCTGGCACCAGGTGCCAGCGGAGGTCCAGCAACAGCGGGGGCTGCGCCGAGGCGAGGGCAGCGCGCAGCTCGGAGGCCTCGATGAACACGTCGCTCACGCGGTGACCTCCTCGCCGGAGGCCCACGGCAGGTACTCCGTGCCGGTGCGCCCGCCCAGGTTCTTCAGCTGTGCCTCCACGATCCCGTGGCCCTGCTCGTTCAGCGGGGCGTCGTGGATGCCGCGGGCGCGCCTGGCCCGCACGGCGGCCATGAAGTCCACCACCTCGGAGGTCTTGGACCAGGGCGCCCAGGCCGGGACGAGGAGCAGTTCCAGGTCGGCCTCCCCGGCCGGCACGATCAGCGAGTCGCCCGGGTGGTAGACCCGCCCCTCGATCACGTAGCCGAGGTTGTCGATGGTGCGCAGCAGCGGGTGGATCAGGGCGTGCTGGCCGCCCACGGTGCGCACGTGCAGCCCGGCCACCTCCACCTCGGTGTCCGGCTCCAGTGCCACGAGCAGGTGCTCCGCTTCCGCTGCGTCCTGGCGCGAGGAGAGGGTGTCGATCACGTCCGCCGGCGCGTACACGGGCACGCCGGGGTGGGCCAGCACGTGGCACATCACGGCGTCCGCGTCCAGGTGGTCCGCGTGGCCGTGCGTGATCAGGACGGCGTCGGTGCCCTCCAACGCCGCGTCCGTGTCGGAGAAGGACCCCGGGTCGATCGTGACGGTGACGCGCTTGCCGTCCACGGTGGCGGCGAGCCGCACGCAGGAATGTCCGTACTTGGTGAGCTGGAGTGGCGTACCTGGCATGTGACGAGACTACCCATCAGGCGCCGCGGGCGGTCGGGGGAACTACGATGGGAAGGAACGTTTCTGGGAGGGTGAGCATGGGCACGGATACGCGTCCCGTCCGCAGGGTGACGCGGCAGCGCACGGCGCTGGAGGCCGAGCTGGAGCGGCATGACGACTTCCGCACCGCGCAGGAGATCCACGAGTGCCTCGGCGGGCACGGCGAGAAGGTCTCCCTGGCCACCGTCTACCGGCTGCTGCAGCAGATGAGCGAGGACCACGAGGTGGACACCCGCCTCACCGAGGAGGGCGAGACCTCCTTCCGCCGCTGCGCCGACGAACGTCACCACCACCACCTCGTGTGCCGCCGTTGCGGTGCCACCGAGGAGATCGAGGCCCCGGAGGTGGAGGAGTGGGCGCAGCGCGTGGGCGAGCGCCTCGGCTTCACCCAGGTGGGTCACACGGTGGAGCTCACCGGCCTGTGCGCCGCGTGCTCCGCCGCCAGGAACTGAGGGAGAATCAAGACCATGTCACGTGCTGCACGCCCGCGCCGGGTGGCCCGCCTGTCCAACTGGCTCGAGGCCATCGGCTCGCTGATCATCCTGATCTGGGCCGTCCTCGCCCTGATCGGCGGTCACTGGATCCTCGGGATCGTCCTGGCCGTCATCGGCCTGGTGATCGGCTGGGTCACCGTGCGCGAGTTCACCGGCCACGGCCTGGGCTCGCCCGCCAACGACGCGCGGGACTGAACCGGCGCACGCAAGGCGAGCACGCGGCGTCGTGCGCTCCCCTGCAGGAAGGGGCGTCTCCCCTGCCCTGTGATCGGACGTGTGCGCGTCCAATGGACGTTCCGTTGAGAAATTGCGGTACGTGTCGGCGGTGCCCGACGCCGCTGGGGCGCCTGAGCGGGCACCTCGCCAGTGCGCTCAGTGCGCCGCGCGCACGCTCCCGCGGCGCTCGCGCCGCCCGCCCACGGCGCGGGCCACGAGCCACAGCACGAAGGACAGCGTGGTGACGTACGGGCTCACCGGCAGCGTCCCGGCCAGCGCCAGCAGGATGCCGCCCACCACGGAGACCACGGCGAAGAGCACCGAGAGCCCCACCGCCGCGGCGGGGCGGGCCGTGAGCCGCAGCGCGGCGGCCGCCGGGGTGATCAGCAGCGAGAGCACCAGCAGCGCGCCCACCACCTGGATGGCCATCGCCACGGCGAGGCCGAGGAGCACCACGAACACGGCGGAGAGGCCCTTGGCAGGCACGCCCCTGGCCTGCGCCACCCACGGGTCGGTCGAGGCGAACATGAGCGGGCGCCAGATGATCGCCAGGCCGGTGAGCACCACCACGGCTCCCACCACCATGGTCAGCACCTTGGAGCCGTCCACGGCCACGATCTGACCCGTGAGCAGCCCGAACTTGTTGGCGGCCCTGCCCTGGTAGAGGGAGAGGAAGAGGATGCCGAGGCCGAGGCCGAACGGCATCAGCACGCCCGTGATGGCGTTGCGTTCCCTGGCCCCCGCCCCGAGCAGGCCGAGCACCAGGGCGGCGACGACGGAGCCCACCACGGAGCCGGCTACCACGTTCACGCCGAGCAGCAGTGCGGCCGAGGCCCCGGCGAAGCTGAGCTCGGAGATGCCGTGCACGGCGAAGCCCATGTCGCGGGCGGAGACCACCACGCCGATGACCCCGCCCACCACGCCGAGGACGGCCCCGGCCACGAGGGAGGGCCACAGCAGCGCGAGCAGCTCCCCGTAGTCCTGGAAGGAGAAGATGCGCTCCAGCAGATCGCTCGCGTTCACGCGATCTCCTCCTCGTGCTCGTGGTCATGGTGGGCGTGGTCCTCGCCGCCGAGGATCGCGATGCGTCCGTGGGCGCGCAGCACGTCCACATGCCGCCCGTAGAGCGCGGAGAGGGAGGCCGTGGTCATGACCTCGTCCGGTGTGCCGATGCGGAAACGGCCGTCCACCAGGTAGAGCACGCGGTCCACGAACGGCAGCACGGGGTTGATCTCGTGCGTGATGAACATGACGGCGGAGCCCTCGTCCCTGGCCTGGGCCGCGATCAGCTCGGTGATCTCCTGCTGGTGTGCAAGGTCGAGGGAGAGCAGCGGCTCGTCGCACAAGAGCAGGGCCGGGTCCGTGGCCAGCGCCTGGGCCGCCCGCAGGCGCTGCTGCTCACCTCCGGAGAGCATCCACGCCGGGCGGTCGGCGAAGGCCGTGGCGCCCACGCGCTCCAGCAGGGCGTCCACGCGCTCGCGGTCCGCCCGCCGGGTGCGGGAGAGGAACCCCGGGCCCCAGCGGGTCCCGTCCAGGCCCTGCCGGACCATGTCGCGCCCGCGCAGCGGCGTCCCCTCCGGGAGGGGACGCTGCTGCGGGATGACGCCCACGTCCACGCTGCCGCGGCCCACGGGATTGCCTCCCACCTCGACGGTGCCCTCGGTGAGCTCCTGCATGCCGAGCAGCACCTTCAGCAGCGTCGTCTTCCCGGAGCCGTTGGGGCCGAGGACGGCCACGAACTCCCCGGGTGCCACGTCCAGGTCAAGGCCGCTCCACAGGGTGCGTTCGCCGAAGCGGATGCCTGCATTGCGCAGCCGGGCCGCTGGGGCCGCGCCGGATCGTGGCATGGGGGTGCCTCCAGGGAAGAGAACGTCTTGAGAACAGTTCTCAATACTAGTCCCCTGCGGTGTACCTCCGTGCACCCTGCTGCTGGGTGGCGTCCCTGATCTCCCCCACGAGCTGCTCCAGCACGTCCTCCAGGAAGAGGATGCCGACCGTTGCGCCCTGATCGTCCAGGACGCGGGCCACATGGGAGCCGGTCTGCTGCATGCCGGCCAGGGCGTCCTCGACCTCCACGTCCGTGCCGAAGTTCAGCAGGGAACGCACGCGGGAGATGGGGATGGAGGACTGGTAGCGCTGTTCCGGGATGACCATGACGTCCTTCAGGTGCAGGTACCCGGCCAGCTCGCCGTCCGGCTCCACCATGACGAAGCGGGAGAAGCCCGTGCGCCCCACGGCATGCTCGAACTGCTCCGGCGTGGTGTCCACGTCCAGCGTGACCACGTCTGCCATCGGCACCATGATGTCCCCCACCGTGCGCTGGCTGAACTCGAAGGCGCTCACCAGCAGGCCGGCGTCGTCCTCGACGAGGCCCTCCTTGGTGGACTCCTCCACGATGGACTGGACCTCGTCCAGCGTGTACGTGGAGGAGACCTCGTCCTTGGGTTCCAGCCCGGCCAGGCGTACCGCATGGTTGGCGATCCAGTTCAGGCCGTGCGTGAGCGGGCGGACCACCTTGGCGATCCAGGTCAGCGGCGTGGCCAGCAAGAGCAGCGCCTTGTCCGCCACGGACACCGAGATGTTCTTGGGAACGGTCTCGCCGAGGGAGACGTGCAGGAACGTCACCACTACCAGGGCCACCACGAAGCCGGCCGTGTCCGCCGCGGCGACGGGCACGTGCAGGGACTCCAGCGGGCCCGCGATGAGGTGGTGGATGGCCGGTTCTGCCACGTTCAGGATGAGCAGCGAACACACGGTCACGCCCAGCTGGCACACCGCGAGCATCACGGAGACGTGCTCCATGGCGCGCAGCGCCAGCTTGGCGCGCCCGACGCCGGCCTCTGCGGCCGGTTCGATCTGCGAACGCCGCGCCGACATGACCGCGAACTCGCTGGCCACGAAGAAGGCGTTGCCGATCAGCAGCACCACGAGCCACATGAGGCCCCACCATGCGCTCATCGCTGGGCCTCCTTGCCGGTCTCGGCTGCCGCATCCGTGGCCGTGGCACCCGGCGCATCGTGCGCCATGGCCTCCGTCGGCGGCTCCTCCTGGGTGTCCGGGGCCGGGATGAACTCGAGCCGGTCGATGCGTCGCCCGTCCATACGGGTCACCCGCAGCATCCCCGCCTCGGTCGCGACCTCGTCGCCCAGCGCCGGGACGCGCCCCAGCTGGGACATGACGAAGCCCGCCACCGTCTCGTAGTCGGCGTCGTCCGGAACACGCAGGCCTGTCACCTGCTCGCCGGCCTCGTCCGGACGCAACAGGCCCGGCAGGTACCAGCGACCGTCCGCGGTCTGCAGCACGCCGGCCTGGCGGCGGTCGTGCTCGTCCGCCACGGGACCCACGATCTCCTCGATCAGGTCCTCCAGCGTCACCAGCCCGGCGGTTCCGCCGTACTCGTCCAGCACCACGGCCAGCTGCAGATTGGCCTCGCGCAGCTCGCCGATCAGGTCATCGAGGTGAACGGTCTCCGGGACCTGTGCGATCTCGGTCATGATGTTGGCCACCACCAGGTGCTCGCGCCGGTCTCTGGGCACGGCGACGACCTTCTTCACGTGGGCCACGCCGCGGACCTCGTCCGGGGAGTCCCCGATGACCGGGAAGCGGGAGTAGCCGGTGCGCCGCGCCGTCTCGATGAGGCTGCTCAGGGGCGCATCGGCATGCACGGTCTCCATCCGCGGGCGCGGCGTCATGACATCGGCCGCCGTGCGGTCGGAGAAGTGCAGGGTGCGCGCCAGGAAGCGGGCGGTCTCCTGGTCCACGGTGCCCAGCTGGGCCGAACGCTTCAGCAGGCTCGTGAGCTCCTCGGGGGTCCTCGCCCCGGAGATCTCCTCCTTGGCCTCGAGGCCGAAGAGGTGCAGCACCTGGTTGGCGAATCCGTTGAGCACCAGCACCAGCGGCTTGAAGACCGCGGTGAAGATCAACTGGGGGCGCGCCACGGCGCGGCCGAGTCGATAGGGATCGGCGATGGCCAGGTTCTTGGGGATCAGCTCGCCCAGGATCATGGAGAGCAGGGTGGCCAGGACCATGGCGACCACGAGCGACACGGGCCCGGAGACGGCACCGAGACCCATGGCCTCGAGCGGGGCCTTGAGCAGGGCGCCGAGGCTCGGCTCGATCACGTAACCCGTGAGCAGTGTGGTCAGGGTGATGCCCAACTGCACGGCGGAGAGCTGCGTGGAGAGCGTCTTCAGGCAGGCCAGCAGCGGCTTGGCCCGCGTGTCGCCGTTGTCCACGGCGCGCTGCACGCTGGGCACGTCCAGCGCCACGAGCGAGAACTCGACGCAGACGAAGAAGGCGGTGCCACCGATCAGCAGGAGGCCGACAAGAAGGAGGATCCATTCCATGTCAGCTCACCACCCTGCTTCGGGGCGGCCGGAGGGAGCGGTCAAGCCCGGACTTTCAGGCTCCGTTGCAGGCTCGTGTCCGGCGTGATGGACGGGTCGCGGTCGCGCGCCACAGCGGCGCGCAGGGTGAGGCTCCATAGTGTCTCCATCCTACGGGAGCCCTCCCGTGAGTGAGCAGTGCGCCCGCCCCGCGTTCGCCCAGCGCGCACCCGAGGGTCGGCGAACGGGATGACCGGAGCAGGCACTATGAGTTCGCTCACGCCGCCGACGTCCCTGCCTCACGGCGTGATCATGACGGCTTCCCACCAGCCACGCGTGTTCTACACAAGGTCGAAATCCCCGGGCGTGTCCCGCCGCTCACAATGGGCCCGCAAATCGCCGCTGATGATTGGGGGCAAGCGGGTGCAGGTGGCTAGAGTAGGCGTCAATGTGACCGCGCCGACGCGGCTGCGAGCACCTCACCCCACAAACGCACAGCACCGGTGAAACGAGGCGTATTCAGCGTGCCAGAACTATCGAACGACCGTCTGATCGAGGAGTTCGGAGGAAACGAGTGGCTGGTAGAGGAGCTCTACCAGCAGTACCTCTCGGACAAGTCGTCGGTCGACCCCAAGTGGCGCACCGTCTTCGATGAGCTCTCCAAGGACGGCGCCTCCACGCCCTCCTCCAACGGTGCCGCCCCGGCCGCGCCCGTGCCGCCCGCTCAGGCCGGCGCCACGAACGCCGCCAAGGGTGGGGACGCCAACGCCCCGGCCCAGCCCGCGGCCCACAGCGGCAACCAGGCGCCCGTCGCCGCTGCGGAACGCTCGCTCGGCACGGCCCCGAAGGCGGCCAACCCGGCGCAGGGCACCGCCAAGCCCGCCGCAGCCAAGGCCGCTCCGGCGCAGCCCGCCCAGGCCCCCTCCCGCGCAGCGCAGTCCGCCTCCGTGCGCACCAACGCGATCAAGGAGGTGCCGGTCCCCGCCGATCCGCAGAAGTCGGCGCCGTCCGCCCCCAAGGAGGAGTCGGAGGCCCAGGTCCTGAAGGGCCCGGCCAAGGCGATCGCCAAGAACATGGAGGCCTCCCTGGAGGTCCCCACGGCCACCACGGTGCGCGCCGTGCCGGCCAAGCTGCTGATCGACAACCGCATCGTCATCAACAACCACCTGCGCCGTGCCCGCGGCGGCAAGGTCTCCTTCACGCACCTGCTCGGCTTCGCCGTGGTCCGCGCGCTGAAGCTGAACCCGTCCATGAACGTCAGCTACGACGTGCGGGACAACAAGCCCGTGGCCGTGCACAACCCGCACGTGAACTTCGGCATCGCCATCGACATCCCCAAGCCGGACGGCTCGCGCTCCCTCGTGGTGCCGAACCTCAAGGCCGCCGAGACGATGGACTTCTGGACGTTCTGGAACACCTACGAGGACCTGATCGCCCGCGGCCGCAACAACAAGCTGACGGCGGACGACTACGCCGGCACCACCGTCTCCCTGACCAACCCCGGCGGCATCGGTACCGTGCACTCCGTGCCGCGCCTGTCCAAGGGCCAGGCCGCCATCATCGGCGTGGGCGCGCTGGACGTGCCCGCCGAGTACCGCGGCTCCTCCGAGCGCGTCATCAACTCCCTCGGCGTCGGCAAGATCATCACGCTGACCTCCACCTACGACCACCGCGTCATCCAGGGTGCGGGCTCCGGTGAGTTCCTCAAGGCCATCGAGTCGCTGCTGCTCTCCGACGATTTCTGGAACGAGATCTTCGCCGCACTGCGCATCCCCTACTCCCCCATCCGCTGGTCGCGTGACAACCAGGTGGACGCGGACCTGCAGCTGAACAAGGTGGCGCGGATCCAGCAGATCATCCACGCCTACCGCGAGCGTGGCCACCTGATGGCTGACACGAACCCGCTTGTGTACGTGCGCCGCACCCACCCCGACCTGGAGATCGAGACCTACGGCCTCACCCTCTGGGACCTGGACCGCGAGTGGGTCACGGGTGGCTTCGGTGGCCGCGAGCGCCTGAAGCTGCGCGACATCCTCGGCGTGCTGCGCGATGCGTACTGCCGCACCACCGGCATCGAGTACATGCACATCCAGGACCCGGAGCAGCGGCTCTGGTTCCAGGAGCGCCTGGAGCGCCCGTACTCCAAGCCGGGCCATGACGAGCAGCTGCGCATCCTGGGCAAGCTGAACCAGGCCGAGGCGTTCGAGACCTTCCTGCAGACCAAGTTCGTGGGCCAGAAGCGCTTCTCCCTCGAGGGTGGAGAGTCGCTGCTGCCGCTGCTGGACTCCATCATCTCCGGTGCGGCCGATTCCGGTCTGGACGAGGCCGCGATCGGCATGAGCCACCGTGGTCGCCTGAACGTGCTCACCAACATCGCGGGCAAGACCTACGCCCAGGTCTTCCGCGAGTTCGAGGGCACCGCGGTCCCCGGCAGCGTGCAGGGCTCCGGCGACGTGAAGTACCACCTCGGCACCGAGGGCTCCTTCACCTCCGAGGCCGGCAACAAGACCCGCATCTACCTGGCAGCCAACCCCTCCCACCTCGAGGCCGTCAACCCGGTCCTGGAGGGCATCGCCCGCGCCAAGCAGGACGTGCTGGACCGCGGCGCGGAGGGCTACTCCGTGCTGCCCGTGCTGGTGCACGGCGACGCGGCCTTCATCGGCCAGGGCGTGGTCCCCGAGACGCTGAACCTCTCGCAGCTGCGCGGCTACAAGACCGGCGGCACCATCCACGTGGTGGTCAACAACCAGGTCGGCTTCACCACCCCGCCGTCCTCCGGCCGCTCCTGCGAGTACGCCACGGACATCTCCAAGTTCATCCAGGCGCCCGTGTTCCACGTGAACGGGGACGACCCGGAAGCCGTGGTGCACGTGGGCCAGCTGGCCTTCGAGTACCGCCAGCGCTTCAACCACGACGTCGTGATCGACCTGATCTGCTACCGCCGCCGCGGCCACAACGAGGGAGACGACCCCTCGATGACGCAGCCGATGATGTACAACCTCATCGAGGCCAAGCGCTCCACCCGCAAGCTGTACACCGAGGCCCTCGTGGGTCGCGGCGACATCACGCAGGACGAGGCCGATCAGGTGATCGCCGACTACAAGGCGCGCCTGGAGACCGTGTTCGTGGAGACCCACGCCGCGCAGACCACGCCGCTGCCCGCCCTGTCCGCCCAGGACTCCCTGGCGCTGGACAAGCCGCGGGCGCAGGCCGACGACGCGCAGGACTCGGACGAGAAGGCCGCGAACACGGCCGTCGGCACCGAGCTCATCGAGGCGATCGGCCGCATCCACCAGGACGTGCCGGAGGGCTTCACGGTCCACCCGAAGCTGAAGTCCCTGCTGGAGAAGCGCGCCAAGATGTCCACCGAGGGTGGCATCGACTGGGGCTTCGCGGAGCTGGCGGCCTTCGGCTCGCTCGTGAACGAGGGCATCCCGGTGCGCCTGACCGGTCAGGACTCCCGCCGCGGCACCTTCGTGCACCGCCACGCGGTCTTCCACGACCGCGCCAACGGGGACGAGTGGACGCCGCTGGCGCAGCTCTCCGACGACCAGGCCAAGTTCTTCGTCTACGACTCCCCGCTGTCCGAGTACGCGGTCATGGGCTTCGAGTACGGATACTCCGTGGAGCGCACGGACGCGCTGGTGCTCTGGGAGGCCCAGTTCGGTGACTTTGCCGACGGCGCCCAGACGATCGTGGACGAGTTCATCTCCTCCGGCGAGCAGAAGTGGGGCCAGCGTTCCTCGCTGGTGCTGCTGCTGCCCCACGGCTACGAGGGTCAGGGCCCGGACCACTCCTCCGCACGGATCGAGCGCTACCTGCAGCTGTGCGCCGAGGAGAACATGCGGGTCATCAACCCGACCAACGGTGCTCAGTACTTCCACGCGCTGCGTCGCCAGGCGTACCTGCGTCCGCGCAAGCCGCTGATCGTGGCCACGCCGAAGCAGCTGCTGCGCCTGAAGGCCGCCGCCCAGCCGATCGAGGCCTTCACCCAGGGCCGCTGGCAGCCGGTCATCGGCGACTCGGTGGTCACCTCCGGCGACTCCGTGCAGCGTGTGCTGCTGGTCTCCGGCCGCCTGTACTACGACCTGCTGGCGCGCCAGGAGAAGGAGGGCGACTCCAGGACCGCGATCGTTCGCGTGGAGCAGCTCTACCCGCTGCCCGCCGAGGAGATCGCCGCCGAGCTGGCCAAGTACCCCAACGCCGACGTGCGCTGGGTGCAGGACGAGCCGGAGAACCAGGGCCCGTGGCCGTTCATGGCCCTGAACCTGTTGCCGCAGCTGGACCGCGAGGTCTCCGTCATCTCCCGCCCGGCTTCCGCGGCCACGGCGACCGGCTCGCACAAGCGTCACGACCAGGAGCTGGCCACGCTGGTGGATCAGGCCTTCGCCGACTGATCACGGCCAGCACCCGGTGAGAGCCGGGGCCACGACGCGCAGGGGCGCGGTGAGGACACGCAGTGTCCGCGCCGCGCCCCTGCGCCGTCCCCGGCCGGCGATGAAATACAGTGGGAATGCACCCCATGCACACGCCTACGGAAGGACCCCGTCCAGTGGAGACCCGTTCCCTGCGCCTCGTCGCGATCGGCGACGAACTCCTGGCCGGACTCGGGGATCCGCGCGGCCTCGGCTGGTTCGGCCGGGTGCTGGCGAAGACCCCGCGGGAGGCGCTCTCGCTCTCCTCCTACGTCCTGGCATGCCCGGAGGAGTCCACCGAGGAGCTCGCCGAGCGCTGGCACGGGGAGGCGGCCCGCCGCTTCGACCCGGACGGGGACGACCGCCTCGTCATCGCCCTCTCGGGGCAGGACGAGCAGCAGGGCATCTCCACGGCCCGCTCGCGCCTGAACCTGGCCAACATCCTCGACGCGGCCACGCAGCTGAGCCTCAACGCCTTCGTGGTGGGCCCGCCGCCCACGCTCGATCCGGAGCGCAATCGCCGGCTCGGCCAGCTCTCCACCGCGTTCGGCGACGTCACCACGCGCCGCAACCACTTCTACGTCGACACGTTCACGCCGCTGGAGAACCACGAGCAGTGGCGCGCCGACCTCGCCGCCCATGAAGGGATCCCGGCCCAGCAGGGCCACGGGCTGCTCGCCTGGCTGGTGCTGCACCGCGGCTGGTACCCCTGGCTGGGTGTCAGCGAGCCGCAGCCCTGAGCGGCGACGCCCGCTTAGGGGCACGGGCCAAGCCATGCGAGAATGGACCCGAGCGTCCGCGGGTCACCCCGCCGGGGCCGAGTCCAGCACAAGCCGAGACCATGATGAGGAGAACAGCATGAGCAAGCGCGCACGCAAGCGTCGCAGCCGCAAGCACGGCGGTGCCAACCACGGCAAGCGTCCCAACGCCTGAGCCTGGTTGCAGCAACGGCGGGGCCGGAACCCTTGAGGGTTCCGGCCCCGCCGTTCGTCCACGTGCCGCTCTTCTGTCCCGGCACCCCGTGAGGACGAGGCACCCGGGTGGGCACGCGGCGTCGTGCATGGCCTTTCCGGTGCCCGACGCCGTGTGGTGACGCCCCGCGCGGGCCCGCGGCCTGCGATGGACCTCGGCGCCGCACGCCGGCGCGCAGTGTCAGTGGGCGGGCCCGGTGTGGCCCGTGGTCTGCACGCGGATCTCGTCGATGCGCACCATGATGCGGGACTTGAGCTCGCTCGGTGCCGCCTCGTGGCAGCTGCGCCGGACCACGGAGCGGATGATGCACTCCAGGTCGTACTCGGCGGCGCAGTCCTGACACGTGGCCAGGTGCTCCTGCACGGCCTGCAGGTCGTCCCGGCTCAGGGCGCCGTCGAGGTACTCGTAGATGCGCTCCAGGCGTGCGGAGGCGCAGTCGCCCAGCTTCTGGCAGTCCTCGTTCATTTCCCCTGCTCCTTCGGCGCGGTGTCCTGCTCGGACCCGCGTTGCGTCTTCTTCCTCGCGCGCGCGTTCACGTCCACGCCGCGCTCTGCGGCGTAGTCGGAGAGCAGCTCGCGCAATTGCTTGCGGCCGCGGTGCAGCCGCGACATGACCGTCCCGATGGGGATCTCCAGGATCTCGGCGGCCTCCTTGTACGGGAAGCCCTCCACGTCCACGAAGTACACGGCCAGCCGGAAGTCCTCCGGGATGGACTGCAGCGCCCGCTTCACATCGGAATCCGGCAGGTGGTCCAGAGCCTGCGCCTCGGCCGAGCGCAGAGCCGGCTCCTGGTGCTCCACGGCGTTGCCGAGCTGCCAGTCCTCCACCTGATCCGTCCCCGTCCGCTTCGGCTCGCGCTGCCGCTTGCGGTAGAGGTTGATGTAGGTGTTGGTGAGGATGCGGTACAGCCACGCCTTGAGGTTGGTCCCCGGCGTGTACTGGTGGAAGGACGCGTACGCCTTGGCGTAGGCCTCCTGCACCAGGTCCTCCGCGTCGCTGGGCTGGCGTGCCATGCGCAGGGCTGCGGAGTAGAGCTGGTCAACGTACTGCATGGCGTCGCGCTCGAAGCGGGCGCGGCGCTCGTCCTCGGTCTCCGTGGCGAGGTCCACGGAGCTCGCGTCGGTGCTGTGACTGGTCATCACCGGCCAGTCTACGTGGGGGCTCGTGACCGGTCGGCTCGCCTGCAGCGTGGGCACCTGGCGCCTCCTTCATGGGCTCGGACGGATGATTCCCGACACCACATGCCAACGGCCCCACGGCGACGCGTATTCCCGTGGATCCCCCGGTGTGGCGCGGCCCGTGCAAGGATGGGAGCGGAAAGAGCCATCCAATGACAGGAGCACTCATGTCCCCAATCCGAGCCCTTGCCCGGCCCATGCTCGCGGCGCCCTTCGTCCTCGACGGCATCGCGCGCCTGCGCTCGCCCGAGACCAGCGCCGCCAAGCTGCGTCCGCTGCTCTCCCGCGTCTCGCACTCGGTGCCGCAGCTGCGCTCCGTGGCCGACCGCCCCGAGCTGCTCGCCCGCGTGGTCGGTGGCGTGCAGATCGGCGCAGGCGCCCTGCTCGCCGTGGGGAAGGCCTCCCGCCTCTCCTCCGCCCTGATCGTCGCCACGCAGGGCCTGTCCCTGGCCACGGACATCTCCGACACCTCCGAGGAGGCCGTAGGCCGCCGCGCCGCCGCGATCGCCACGCGCGTTGGTCTCACCGGTGGCGCCCTGCTGGCGTCCGTGGACACCGCGGGCAAGCCCTCGCTGGCCTGGCGTGCCAAGGACGTGGGCAAGCGCGGTTCGCGCAAGGTCAAGCGCGAGGTGAAGCGCGAGGTCAAGGCCGCGAAGAAGGCCCTGGACTGAGTTCATGACGCCCGCGCAGAACCCCTGGCCCGCCCCGGTCTCCCCCGGCACCCTGGACGCGACCGTCCACGTGCCGGGGTCCAAGTCCCTCACCAACCGCCACCTGGTGGTGGCCGCCCTCGGCGCGGAGCCGGTGGACGTGGTGGCCCCGCTGGACTCGCGGGACACGCGACTCATGGCGGATGCACTGACGGCGCTGGGCGCCACGGTGCAGCGGGGCGAGGCGGACGGGTCACCCGTGTGGCGGGTGGGTCCGCTGCCGGTGGGCCAGGGCGACGCTCCCGTGAGCGTGGACTGCGGGCTGGCCGGGACGGTGATGCGCTTCGTGCCCGTCCTGGCCGCGCTGCAGCGCAGGCCGGTGACGTTCGACGGCGACCCTGAGGCGCGCAAGCGCCCCATGGGCCCGGTCATCGAGGCGCTGCGCGCGCTGGGTGCCGAGGTCTCCGGCGGCGAGGACGGCAGGCTGCCGTTCACGGTCACGGGGAACGACGCCGTGCTGGGCGGTGAGGTGTCCGTGGACGCCTCCGGGTCCAGCCAGTTCGTCTCGGCCCTGCTGCTGGCCGGCGCGCGTCTGCCGCAGGGCATCCACGTGCGCCACACGGGCGAGCGCCTGCCCAGCCCGCAGCACGTGGCCATGACCCTGCGCGTACTGGAGGCGGCGGGGCTCAGCGTGAGCACGGACGAGGACGGACGCGGCTGGGCCGTGGAGGCAGGTGTCCCCTCCCCCGGCACCGTGGTGGTGGAGCCGGACCTGTCCAACGCCGGTCCCTTCCTTGGGGCTGCGCTGGTGTGCGGTGGCACCGTGCGGGTGCCGCACTGGCCTGCGGAGTCCACGCAGATCGGGGCCCTGTGGGTGCCGTTGCTGCGCGAGCTCGGCGCGGACGTCGTCTTGCACGACGGCGTGTTGGAGGTGACGGGGACGGGTCACCTCTTCCCCGTGGATGCGGCGGACACCGGAGAACTCGCGCCGACGCTGGCCGCGCTGTGCGCGCTGGCGGACGGGGAGTCCACGCTGACCGGGATCGCCCACCTGCGCGGGCACGAGACCGACCGGCTCGCGGCGCTGAGCACGGAACTGAACCGCGTGGGCGTGCCCACCGTGGAGTTGGAGGACGGGCTGCGCATCAGCCCGGCCGGCGCACGGCACGCCGCGGCGTGGGAGTCCTACGCCGATCACCGGATGGCCACAGCCGGCGCGCTGGTGGGCCTGGCCACGCCCGGTGTCACCGTCGAGGACGTGGCGACGACGGCCAAGACGCTGCCGGACTTCGTGGGGATGTGGGAGGCCATGCTGGCCACTGCAACGCCGGCGGAGCGGACCGCGTGAGCCGCAGGGAGTACGACGAGTCGGATGTGCGCATCCGGCCCAACAAGCGCGGTTCCCGTCCGCGCACCAAGGACCGGCCGGCCCACTCCGACGCTGTACCCGCCCGCGTGACGGGCGTGGACCGCGGCCGCTACGCCACCGTGGTGGACGAGGGAGGGGCCGCCGAGCGCGAGGTCCCCGCCATGCGCGCCCGTGAACTGCGCAGGCAGGCGATCGTGCCGGGCGACGTGGTGGACCTGGTCGGTGACACCACGGGGGCCGAGGGCTCGTTGGCGCGGATCGTGCGGATCCAGGAGCGCTCCACGCTGCTGCGGCGCAGCGCCGATGACACCGACCCGATCGAGCGGGCCGTGGTGGCCAATGCCGACCAGGTGGTCATCGTGGTCGCCGCCGCCGATCCGGAGCCGCGTCCCGGCTTCATCGACCGCGCCCTGGTCGCCGCCCACGATGCCGACATCACCCCGGTGCTGGTCATCACCAAGGCGGACCTCCGCGAGCCCGAGGACCTGCTCTCCACGTACAAGCCGCTGGGGATCGAGGTGATCGTCTCCCGAGCCGGGACGGGCACCGCCCCCGAGGGCGGCTCGCTCCCGGTGGACGCAGAAGCCCTCGAGGCCCTGCACGAGCAGCTGGACGGGCACCTCTCCGCGCTGCTCGGGCACTCCGGCGTGGGCAAGTCCACGCTGGTCAATGCCCTGACCGGTTCGGCCCGCGCCACGGGCGGCGTCAACGCCGTCACCGGTCGCGGCAGGCACACCTCCTCCTCGGCGATCGCCCTGCGCCCGCAGGACTGCGCGCCGGGCACGTGGATCATCGACACGCCCGGCGTGCGCTCCTTCGGGCTGGCCCACGTGGACCCGCAGGGCGTGCTCGACGCCTTCGAGGACCTGGTGTCGGCCACGGCGGACTGCCCGCGCGGCTGTACGCACGCCGAGGGCGCGCCCGGCTGCGCGCTGGACGCCTGGGTGGCAGAGGGACGGGCAGGCGAGCACGGAGCCGAGCGGCTGGCCTCCCTGCGACGGCTGCTGGCCTCGCGCAGCGACCCTGACACGGACGCCAAGGAACTCGGGGACACGGGCGCCTGAGCGCGCAAACACGCCGTCCGCGCCGTCCCGGCCCCACACGACGGTGCCGCACCCGCGCACACGCAGGCACGGTGGGCCGGGGCACCCGGCCGACCACGCGGCGTCGGGCACCTGGACGCGCAAGCGGACGACACGGCTTCGGAACCTCCCCAGGTGAATGCGTACAGTGGCGGCATGAGCAAGCGCCACACGGATGACCTGCACCTGGCCCACCTCATGGCGCAGGCGGTGGACGAGGTGACGCTGGCGCGCTTCCACGCCGCGGACCTCGTGGTGGACACCAAGCCGGACCTGACCCCCGTGACGGACGCCGACCGGCGTGCGGAGGAGTCCATCCGCGGGCACCTGGCCAGGGCCAGGCCGCGCGACGCCGTGTTCGGCGAGGAGTTCGGGGTGAGCGGGCACGGGGAGCGCACCTGGATCATCGACCCCATCGACGGGACCAAGAACTTCGTCCGCGGCGTGCCGGTATGGGCCACGCTGATCGGGCTCGTGGAGGACGGCGAGGTGGTGGTCGGCGTGGTGTCCGCGCCGGCGCTGAACCGGCGCTGGTGGGCCGCGAAGGACTCCGGCGCGTTCGTGGGGCGATCGCTGCAGAACGCGCGCTCGCTGCACGTCTCAGGGGTCAGCGCGATCGAGGATGCGTCGCTGTCCTACTCGTCGCTGACCGGCTGGCACGACCGCGGCTGGCTGCAGGGCATGCTGAACCTGCAGCGGAAGGTGTGGCGCACGCGCGGCTACGGGGACTTCTTCTCCTACACGCTGCTGGCGGAGGGCGCGGTGGACATCGCGACCGAGCCGGAGCTGAACCTGTACGACATGGCGGCGCTGGTGCCGATCGTGACGGAGGCCGGCGGACGCTTCACGTCCCTGCAGGGCGAGGAGGGGCCCTGGGGCGGCAACGCGCTGGCCACCAACTCCCTGCTGCATGACGAGGTGCTGGACGTGCTCAGGACGCGCGACGCGGAGCCCACGCCCACTCCCCTGCCCGTCTCGCAGGACGAGCCGCCTCGGGCGGACGCCGCCCGCCGCAACTGACCTCCCTCCCCCGTACCGCAATTTCTCACGTGCGCGTCCAATGGACGTTCATGTGAGAAGTTGCCGTGAGTGGGAGCACAGGAAATCGGCCCAGGACGCAGAAGGACCCCGGTACCGAGAGGTACCGGGGTCCTGTCCGTGGAGATGGCGGGAATCGAACCCGCGTCCGATGTGGTGTTGCCAGGTCTTCTCCGGGCGCAGTCCGAAAGGAGGTTTCTCTGCCCCGAGAGCCATCACTCGGACGAGTGGCTCGTGGTTACCTCCGGGCACAGTCACGGTGGAAGTCCCGAGCACCCCCGTGACGCGGGTACTCAGCAGTGGCTATCTAGCTGACGTCAGATTCCCACGCGATAGCAACGTGGGGCTGACGGACTCGGTCTCGCGGCTATCAGGCGGCGAGAGCGAAGTCAGTGCGCTTGGATTCGGCACTTATTGGTTTGCAGAGAGCGTTGACGAGATGACTCTGCATCCTCGGCCCGCTTCCCCTGTCGCGACTCACATCGTCGAAACCGATCATCCCCGTATGCGATTTTCACCGCCCGTGAAGGGCGTTCGCTTCCGCTCCGGTTCCCCGGGCGGACATCCAGTATAACCCTGCAGGCCCCGCACGCATTCCCGCGCGCAGCCGGCAGTCTCAGCGCGTGCGACCGTGGCGGTTCGCGGCCCGCATGGCGCGCTGCGCCTCGCGGTTGTCCTGCTTCTCACGCAGCGCCTGGCGCTTGTCGTACTCGCGATTACCGCGCGCCACCGCGATCTCCAGCTTGGCGCGGCCGTCCTTGAAGTACAGCTGCAGCGGCACGATCGTGTTGCCGGACTCCTCGACCTTGCGCTCGATCTTCGCCAGCTCGTCGCGGTGCAGCAGCAGCTTGCGCCGACGCCGTGCCGCGTGGTTGGTCCAGGAGCCGTTGAGGTACTCGGGGATGTAGAGCTGTTCCGCCCACAGCTCCCCACGGTAGAACGTGCAGAACCCGTCCACCAGGGAGGCCTTGCCCTCGCGCAGCGACTTCACCTCGGTGCCGGTGAGCATCATGCCCGCCTCGTAGGTGTCCAGCAGCGTGTAGTCGTGCCGCGCCTTGCGGTTGGTGGCGATCACCTTGTTGCGGCTGTCGCTCTTCTGCTTGGTCTTCGTGGCCACGGCGCGGCTCCTTCCTTCATCCGGCGGCGCCACGGCGGCGCGCACAAGGACTCCAGCTTACCGGTGTGGGACTGCCCAGCGCACGACGCCGTGTGGGCGCCTTCCGCCCGCGAGGTCACCACACCGCGTCGTGCACCGGGAAAGCGGCCGGCCCGGTCCCCCAAGGGGACCGGGCCGGACAGGATGCTGTCAAGACGCCATGGGCCGGCGGCTCAGGGCAGCAGCTTCATCGGGTTGGTGTACTGCCCGTCCACGATGGTCTCGAAGTGCAGGTGGCAGCCCGTCGAGTTACCGGTGGTGCCCACGTAGCCGATGATCTGGCCCTGGGAGACGTGCTGGCCCACGTGCACGGCCACCTTGGACATGTGGTGGTAGTTCGTGGTCAGCGCGTGCCCGTGGATGATGTTGTGGTCGATCGAGACGACGATCCCGTGCGTGGAGAGCCAGCCGGCCTCCTTGACGGTCCCGGCCGCCGCCGCCTTGATGGGCGCACCGCAGGCGCCGTGGTAGCCCCAGTCCTGGCCGCCGTGCAGGTAGCCGCCGGTGCCGAAGTAGTCGATGGTGCCGGGGGGCGTGGGGCGCCAGCCGAAGCCGGAGGAGATGTAACCGCCGGTGGAGGGGATGATCAGGCCCCAGGAGGACTTGGTCACCGAACCGGACGTGGTGGCGTTGGCGGACTCGCTGGAGGCCTTCGCCTCGGCGGCCTGGGCCTCCCGCTGCAGCTTGGCCGCGTTGGCCGCCCGCTTCTGCGCGGCGATCTTGGCGGCCTTCGCCTTGCGGGCCGCCTCCTCGCGGGCCTTGCGTGCCCGCTCCTCCGCCTCACGCTTGAGGCGGGCCTGGCGCTCCTTGATCTGCGCGGACAGGCTGGCCTGTTCCTTCTTCTGCGAGGCCAGGTCGGACTTGGCCGAGGCGATCTGCGTCTTCAGCGTCGACTGCGCGCTGGAGGTGTCGGAGACCAGCTGGTCCAGCTCGTCCTTGGCGCTCTGGGCCTGGTTCCGTGCGTCCTGCTGAGCGGTCAGCGCCGCGTCCGCCTGCTGCGTCAGGTCCGCGATCTGCTCCTCGACGGCCTTCAGGCGGGCGGCAGCGTTCGCATCGGTGGCCTGCTGGGAACGCAACTCCGCGATGGCCTGCTCCTGCGAGGCCATGGCCCGGCTGGCCATCTCCATGGACCCGGCCAGGTCGGAGGAGTCCTGCCCGGAGAGCAGCACGCCGAGGTCGGAGCCCGCGCCGCCCTGGCGGTACGCCTGCGCGGCGATCTGGCCGGCCAGCTGCTGGTTCTTGCTCAGCGTCTTGCCGGTCTGCTTGCGCTGCTCGTCCAGCTTGGTCTTGTCCGCCTGCGCCGAGCTGAGCCGCTGGCGCAGCGAGGCCAGCTTGGCCTCGGCCGCACTCACGGCGGACTGTGCGTCGGCGAGCTTCTGCTGCGCGGCCGGCAGGCGGTCCTGGTAGTCCTTGAGCTTGGCCGCCGTCTTGTCCAGCTTGGCGGTGTAGCCGTCCAGGTCGTCCTCGGTGTTCTGGACCTGCTGGTCGACCTTGTCCTTCTGGTCATCCAGCTTGTCGGCCGAGGCGGGGGCGATGCCCACGCCGACGGCGGCGACGGAGACGATGAGGGCGCCGAGAAGGGCTCGAGCCAGTCGGCCCGTAGCGCGCTGGGGGGAAGATGCGCTCACGAGGGGGTTCCTTTCAGGACCGGGTGGCTACCCGGAAGGGTGACGGACTCAAACCTTCAAGTAGCGTCTCAAGGTTAGCAGGGAGGACACCCCCGCCAGGAGGATGCCGAGCAGCACCAGGGCCGGGGCGGCCCAGAGCATCTCGGACGGGGCGATGAAGGCGACGCCGGGGTTCTCCTGCGCCAGGCGGTCATGCACCACGAACTGCAGCACGCCCCAGAGCACGCCGGAGGCGAGGAGGGCGCCGATCGCCGCGGCGATCATGCCCTCCAGGACGAAGGGCAGTTGGATCACCGTCTTGGACGCGCCGACCAGCCGCATGATCCCGGTCTCGCGGCGTCGGGTGAACGCGGAGAGCCGGATGGTGGTGGCCACCAACAGGACCGCGCAGACGATCATCACCGCCGCGATGATGATGGCCACCAGGGAGGCCGTGTTGATCAGGGAGAAGACCTTGTCCAGGTACTGGCGTTGATCCGCCACCTGGTCCACGCCGGGCAGGGAGCCGAAGCGCTCGTTGATGACCTGGTACTTCTCCGGGTCAACGAGCTTCACTCGGAAGGAGGCGGGCAGCTGGTCCGGCTTGACGGAACCGGCCACGGCGGAGTCACCGAACTGCTCCTGGAAGTGCTGGTAGGCCTCCTGCGAGGACTCGTACGTGTACTGCGCCACGTACGGCTTCATCTCGGCGGACTTGAGCACGTCCTCCACGGCCTGGCGCTGCGCGTCGGTGACCGTGGCGACCTGCCCGTCCGAGCCCACGGGGCAGTTCTTGGAGGTGGACGTGGAGTTGCACAGGTAGATGGCCACCTGCACCTTGTCGTACCAGTAGCCCTTCATCTTGCCCACCTGCGCCTGCATGAGCGCGGAGGCACCCACGAAGGACAGGGACACGAAGGTCACCAGGATGACCGAGAGGATCATGGAGAGGTTGCGGCGCAGACCGGAGAAGATCTCGCCGAGGACGAAGGAGAGTCTCACAGCTCGTCCTCCTCGGTGTCGAAGGGGGCGATCGCCTGACCGCCCGGTGTCACGGGCTTGTCCCCCACGGCGTGGTACTCGCCCTCGCGCTCGTCGCGGACCACCACGCCGGCGTCCAGCTCGATCACGCGCTTGCGCATGCGGTTGACGATCTCGTCATCGTGCGTGGCCATGACCACGGTGGTGCCGTTCTGGTGGATCTTCTCGAGGATCTGCACGATCCCCCAGCTGGTCTCGGGGTCAAGATTGCCGGTGGGCTCGTCCGCCAGCAGGATGGCCGGGCGGTTGACCACGGCGCGGGCGATCGCCACGCGCTGCTGCTCACCACCGGAGAGTTCGTGCGGGAGCCGGCCGGCCTTCTCGCGCAGCCCCACCATGTCCAGCACCTGCGGGACGGTCTGCTTGATGAGACCGCGGGACTTGCCGATCACCTGCATCGCGAACGCGACGTTGGCGAAGACGGTCTTGTTGGGCAGCAGCCGGAAGTCCTGGAAGACCACGCCGATGTTGCGGCGCAGCATGGGCACCTTCCATCCGGGAAGCTTGTCCACGTTGGTGCCGGCCACGTGCACGGAACCGCGCGTGGGGCGCTCCTCGCGCAGGACCAGGCGGATGAACGTGGACTTACCGGAGCCGGAGGCGCCCACGAGGAAGGCGAAGTCGCCACGGTCCACCTCGAGGTCGACGTCCGCCAGGGCAGGGTGCTCCGGGGCGTCGTAGACCTTGGTGACGTGGTCGAATCTGATCATGGTGGCCTTGGCGCGCACGCCCTCCCACCGGCGAAGGGGGATCCGGGGTGCAGCGGGATCGGGGAAGAGAAGCCGCCGGCCAGGCCACTCTACGGGCCGCCCGTGATCTTCCCGTGACCTCCCGGCGCGTGTCGCCGCACGGCTTGCTGTGAACGCCCGACGCCGCGGGGTGACGCGGGTGCCGCGCCCCACCATGGGTGACGCGCGGCACCGTCCCGCCGCCGCGGCGTCGGGCACCGGTACAGCGGCGCCAGCCCCCGCACGGGGATCAGAACAGCGCGACCTTGCCCGGGGCCGGGAAGAGCTCGTCGAGCTCGGCGAGGTCCTCGTCCCTGGGCTCCCAGTCGACGGAGGCCGCGTTCTGGGTGATCTGCTCCGGGCGCGTCGCCCCGGCGATGACGGAGACGACCGGGTCCTGCGCCAGCAGCCAGCCGAAGGCCACCTGCACCTCGGGCAGCTCGCGGGCCGCGGCGAAGTCCCCGAAGGCCTTGAGCTTGGGCAGATCGGCCCCCTCGAGGTACTCCTGGCGGGAGTGCGAGAGCCGCGAGCCCTCCGGTGCCGCGCCGTCCGAGTACTTGCCGGTGAGCAGGCCGTTGGCCAGCGGGAAGTAGGGCAGGACGCCCAGGCCGTAGGCGCGGGCTGCCGGGAGCACCTCCAGCTCGGCGCGGCGGTCCAGGAGGTTGTAGTGGTTCTGCGCGCTGATGAAGCGCTCGGTGCCCAGTTCGCGGGCGAGGAACTCGGCCTCGGCGATCTGCCAACCGGCGCGGTTGGAGTGGCCGATGTAGCGGACCTTGCCGGAGGTCACGAGCGTGTCCAGCGCGGCGAGGGTCTCCTCCACGGGCGTGAGCGGATCCGGGGTGTGGAACTGGTACAGGTCGATGTGATCGGTGCCGAGGCGGCGCAGGGAGGCCTCCGCCGCGGTGACGATGTAGCGGCGGGAGCCGCGGGCGCCGAAGTCCGGGCCGTTGGCTCCGCGCATGTCCATGCCGAACTTGGTGGCCACGACCACCTCGTCGCGGCGGGAGCCGAGGGCCTTGCCGAGGCGCTCCTCGCTCAGGCCCGGGGTCACGCCGTACGTGTCGGCCGTGTCGAAGAGCGTGATGCCGGCATCCAGCGCGGCGTGCACCACCGCGTCGGTCCCCTCCTGCTCCAGCGTGACGGTGCCGGAGCGGCCCAGGTTGTTGCAGCCGAGTCCCACGCGGGAGACCACGAGGCCGGAGGTGCCGAGGCGGGTGTAGGTCATGTCGCTCATGCCCCAACCCTAGGCCGGGGTGGAGGCCTGCAGCACGATCCCGTTCCCGTCCGGGTCATCGAAGGTGACGAAGCGACCCCACGGCGCGTCCTGGATCTCCCCGGCGCTCACCCCGGCCGCCGCCAGGGCGGCGACATCGGCCTCCAGCTCGGAGGTCTCCAGCACCAGGCCCTTGAGGGAGCCGGCGGGCATGGTGTCGAACCAGGTCACCAGGGTGATGGCAGGGCCACCGGGACCGGTGCCGAGCATGACCCAGCGCCGGTCCGGTCCCATGGGCGTGTCGGAGAGGACGGTGAACCCCAGGACGTCGCGATAGAAGTCCCTGGCGCGCTCCTGGTCGGAGACGGGGACGGAGACGACCGTGATGCCGGTGATGTTCATCCGCCGATCGTCCACCCCGCCCCGAGGGCGGTCAAGCTCAGTCCTGCTGCGGCAGCGGATCCGCGACGAACTCCCCGCGGGCAGGCAGCGGGTGCCGCACCTTCGCGGCGGACGCGTCGGTGCCCGGTGCCACGGCGAGCACCAGCTTGGAGAGATCGGAGCGGGCGGCCTCCCGCACGCAGGAGACGATCGCCTTCAGCGCGGCCTTGGGGGCCGGCGTGAGCACCAGGATGCTCATCCGCCCGGGACCGAAGACGGTGCCCTCCACGGTGCCGAGGCCGCGCCAGGCCAGGTGGCCGGTCAGTGCCTCGGACAGCGTGGATGCCAGGGTGTTCTCGCGGGCGCTCGGCTCGGTGCCCTTCAGCGGCAGGCGCACGTGCACCCAGCTCTGCTCCTCCAGGGTCAGCTCGGCGTAGCCGTCCTCCTCGCACTGGGCAGCGAAGGCCTCGAGCAGCCGCTCCCCCTCCTCCGGGTCCAGTTCGTCCTCCACCACGGGGGTCTCGGAGAGATGGCCGACGGGGCCGCGGTTGACGACGAACTGGCGGGTCTCCTCGTCGTACCAGGCCTCGCGGAAGCTCTGGGATCCCTCGTCATCGGTGTGGTAGGCGCGCAGGATGGGCATGGTGCTCCTTGAAAGCAGTGGGGCGGGAAAATGGTCAGCGCCGGGCGGCGGCCCAGGCGTCCGCCGTCCCGTCGAACGGCGCCTCGTGCGCGGCGACGGCGGCGAGCAACTCCTGGGCCTGCCGCTGGATCTCCGCGGCGAGCTCCGGCGGGTAGCCGAAGGCCTCGGCGTGCTCGGCGAACTCGTCCTCGTCGTCCAGGTAGACGCCGCGACCCTCGCGCTCCACCACGTCCAGGTCCATGTCCACGGAGTGCACCTCCCAGCCGGAGGGGCGCAGCGGCGCCCAGCCGATCCGGGTGGAGAGGTCGATGTAGATGAGCAGGCCGTTGCGGTCGCGGCCGGTGTGGAAGGTGGCGATCCACTCCCCCTTGGCAGGCACCAGCACCACCGCATCGTTCGCCGCCGTGAATGCCATGCCCGGCCGGGCCACGAGCGAGCCGGCCGGCTGGTGAATCCACTCGCCGAAGCGATCGGAGCCCAGGGCCACGCCGGGGACCACCCAGTGCGCGTAGCCGTCGTACTTCCAGGCGCGGGAGATCACGATGTCCCCCGGCGCGTAGCCCTGCGGCCTACGGGGGAACTCGGGTGGCTGCCTCATGCGTGTGCGGTCCTTCGACGGGGTGCGCGCCGGTCCCGGTGCGCGGCCCTCATGCTACCGGCCGCGGGCGCCACGCGACGTGCGGCACCCGCGCGAGCACGCGGCGTCGGGCACAGGACAGTGCACGACGCCGCGCGCCGCACCTTCGCGAGGGCGGGCACGGAACCGCCCACAACGCCGAGGGCCCGGACCCCTCGACAGGAGGGATCCGGGCCCACGGTCCGGGTGCGAAGCCGGAGCTACCGGGATCAGCCGGCGGTGATGTTGCGCAGCACGTACTGCAGGATGCCGCCGTTGCGGTAGTAGTCCGCCTCACCGGGGGTGTCGATGCGCACCACGGCCTCGAAGGAGGTCGTGGAGCCGTCCTCACCCGTCGCGGTCACGGTGACCGTGCGCGGCGTGGGGCCGTCGTTGAGCGCCGTGACGCCGGAGACCGAGAAGGACTCGGTGCCGGTCAGGCCCAGCGTGTCGGCCGACTCGCCGTCGGGGAACTGCAGCGGGAGCACGCCCATGCCGATGAGGTTGGAGCGGTGGATGCGCTCGTAGCTCTGGGCGATGACGGCGCGGACGCCGAGCAGCGCGGTGCCCTTGGCGGCCCAGTCACGCGAGGAACCGGTGCCGTACTCCTTACCGGCCAGGACCACGAGGGGCGTGCCCTGGGCCTGGTAGTTCTGCGCGGCGTCGTAGACGTAGGCCTGCGGCGCGTCCGGCTGCGTGAAGTCGCGGGTGAAGCCGCCCTCCACGCCGTCCAGCAGCTGGTTCTTGATGCGGATGTTCGCGAACGTGCCGCGGATCATCACCTCGTGGTTGCCGCGGCGGGAACCGTAGGAGTTGAAGTCCTTGCGGTCCACGCCGTTCTCGATCAGGTACTTGCCCGCGGGGGTGTCGGACTTGAACGAGCCGGCCGGGGAGATGTGGTCGGTGGTGACCGAGTCGCCCAGCTTCAGCAGCACGCGGGCGCCCTCGATGTCCTGGACCGGATCCGGCGTGGCGCCCATGCCCTCGAAGTACGGGGGCTTGCGCACGTACGTGGAGTCGTCCGCCCACTCGAAGGTGTTGCCCTCCGGGGTGTCGATGCCGCGCCAGCGCTCGTCACCGTCGAAGACGGAGGCGTAGTCCTTGGTGAACATCTCGCGGTCGATGGACGCGTCCATGACCTCCTGGACCTCGGTGGGGTTCGGCCAGATGTCGGCCAGGAACACGTCGTTGCCGTCCGCATCCTGCCCCAGCGGGTCGTTCTCGAAGTCGAAGTCCATGCTGCCGGCCAGCGCGTACGCGATGACCAGCGGCGGGGA
>Ga0164242_10001383_pt1 | contig 28708 bp, 32 predicted proteins | sample OricomgcompostMG_FD_108783 | JGI IMG/M metagenome (GOLD analysis project Ga0164242, IMG submission 108783) | Miracle-Growth compost microbial communities from Emeryville, California, USA - Original compost - Miracle growth compost (MG) ...
CGGCGACGACGTGTTCGTCCACTTCTCCGTCATCCAGGGCAACGGCTACAAGAGCCTCGACGAGAACCAGAAGGTCGAGTTCGACGTCACCCAGGGCCCCAAGGGCCCGCAGGCGGAGAACGTTCGCGCCATCTGAGCGACGGTCCACCGCGTCCGCGGGCCGCGTCGTGCTTCGGCACGACGCGGCCCGCGGCCGTTTTCGCTCGGTTCCCGGGCCGCGCCGGTTCTAAGGACGCAGCTCGAGCACCATGTTCACCGGCGTCTCGGTAGCGCAGCGGAAGCGGGTGAAGCCCGCGGTCTCGGCCGCTTGGCGTAGGCGGGTCTCGCCGGCCTGAGCACCGAGCGCCGCTCCTACGTCCTGCGCCAGGGAGGCCGGCGTACAGATCATCGTCGAAGCGGCGTAGAAGACTCGGCCGACCGGATTGAGGTTGTCCGCGAGCGTGTCGCCGGCCCTTGGCTCGACCAGCATCACGGTGCCGTCGGGCGCCAACGCCGAGCGGGCGTGTTTGAGCGCACCGACCGGATCTCCCATGTCGTGCAGGCAGTCGAAGAAGCAGATCAGGTCGTAGTCCGAGCCCGGGTAGTCATCCGCTCTGGCCCTGGCGAACGCGGTGTTGCCCGTCACTCCCTGTTCCTCCGCCAGCGCGGCCGCGCGGTCGAGTGAGCCCTGGTGATAGTCGAAGCCGATGAACGTCGAGGCCGGGTAGCGCTGTGCCATCACTGTCGTCGAGACGCCGTGACCACAGCCGACATCGGCCACCCGTCCGCCGGCAGTCAGAGCCTCGTGTACGCCGTTCAGCGCCGGCAGCCATTCGTCGACGAGATGTGCGCGGTAGCCCGGCCGGAAGAACTGCTCGGTGCCGAGGAACAGCTCGGCGTCGTGCTCGTGCCAGCCGAAGCCGCGTCCGTTCCGCATCGCCTGCTCGATCCGCGGCAGATCCTCATAGACCGAGCGCACGATGTGATAGCCACCGGCGAGGTACGCCGGGCTGTCTGGATCGCAGAAGATCATCGCCTGCTCGGGCGAGAGCCGGAACCTGGCGGAGCCCGTCTGCTGGTCCGGGCCCGTCTGCTGGTCCGGGTCAGTGTCGACGTATCCGCTGGCGGCCTGGGCCGAGAGCCACTGATCCGCATAGGGCTCGGGCACGTTGCACATGAGCGCCAGCTCGGCGGCGCTGATCGATTCACAGTTGGACATGGCCGACCAGAATCCAAGGTCGGTGCCCAGCAGAACGAGTGTCCCGTTGAGCGCTGCGCCGACGTCGGTGACGGCCTGTAGGACCAGCGAGTCGAGCCGCGCCATGTCCGGCCCGGCCTGCTGTCTCGTACCGCTCGGTGTTGCTTGTGTCGCTGACATGGAAGTCTCCCTCGCTTCCCGTGCCACGGCGGTTCGGTCGTGGAGCGCACAGCACGCTACGCCGGTCCGGACGGGCGCAGAAGCGGTCAGGCGCCCATCGACGGAGATTTGTCGTCACTTCCCCCATCGAGGGGATCGGTCGCCGGTGACGACGGCCCTGCGCTACGACGCCGAGGGCGCGGTCCGCTCTTCGGTGCGGCGACCAGGTGATCGTCAGTCAGGATCGATGCGGCGGGCGTAAGGTGAAGGTGCCGAGGATTTCTCGTACGCAGAGCCTCTTGCTCCGTCGTTTTCGGTGATCGCCCACAGATCTGGCCCTCCAAGCCAGGGGTCGGACCGAAAACCATGACGCTCCTCACCGAACAACGCCGCACCGGGACGCGTCTCCGCGTCCCGCCCGCCGGCCGGCCCCATCTTCGCGACGTCCTCGTCCGCGTTGCGGCCACCGTCGTGACGGCGGTCGTCGTGCCTGCTGCCATCCTCTGGGCGGTATTGCAGGTCTCCGACTTCCCTGCGGCCGTCATCGGAGCGCTCGCCTGGACGCTCGCGGCCGTCGGGTGGCGCTGGGCTACCCACCGGCCAGTCTCTGGACTCCTGATGCTCACGTCGGTGATCCTGGCTCTCAGGACGGCCCTCGCGCTGGCCACCGGCAGCACGTTTCTCTACTTCGTCCAGCCGGTGTTCAGCGACCTCACCGTCGCGGCGCTGTTCCTGGGGTCACTGTGCTGCGCTCGCCCGCTCGTCTCCCGGCTCGCGCCGGACTTCTGCCCGATGAACGCAGAGGACAGCGCCCGACCCGAGGTGCGCTTGCTGTTTCGCCGGCTCACCCTGATGTGGGGGCTGGTGATCCTGGTCAAGGCATCCGTCACGCTGTGGCTCCTCAACGCACTCTCGACGAGCAATTTCATCCTCATCAAGGGCGGCACGATCACCTTGCTCACCTTGGCTGCTGCCGTCGTGACGATCGTCTGGGCAGCTGTCGTCGGCCAGAGAGCCAGCATCGTCGTCACCCGCTCGTCCCCCAACGCTGCTGTGTGACACCCCGGCGCTGACCGGCGGCGTCGCATGGCGGCACAGAGCGCCGAGTGAGGTCGCTAGTTGCCGAGGGGCGTGAGCTCCAGGCGGCGAGTCTTCGCCGCGGCGTCGATAGCAATCGTCGCGGTCTCCTTAACCGTGGGCTTGGCTGCCCGCATGAACGCGTCGCCAGTGCTCAGCGACTCGGAGATGTTCACGGCGGCATGCAGCGTCGCCGACTGCAGTCGCGATGACCGCAAGCCGACCGCGGTCAGGCACGACAACGGGACAGTCTCGGAGACGACCCGTGCGCCCGGCTTCATCTTCGCCCGGAAGCCGGAGCACGCCACTTTGCCGTGCTTGTTGAAGAGACCCGTCCCCTCTCGCCCAGCCCCGTTGGCCGACTGGATCATGTAGCCGTTCGCCAGCTCGGTCTCCACGCCGTCGAACGACATCACCTCCGCATACGTCGTCGGGGTTTGGCTGGTCTTGTCCGAGTGAGTGAGCGGACCGGCGATCTCATACCTGATCACCAACGCCGGCCGAGGGCCGGTGCGCCGTACCCGGTAGGTGACCTTGGTCAGGTCGATCGCCAGGTCCGCTGCGGTCGGCGCCGTCACGGTCCCGTGTCCCGGCTTGAACCCGTCGCGGCTGCTCGAGTTCGAGCTCAGGTCCCCCAGCGTCCCTGTCTTGGCGACGACGTCACCGCTGCGGTCACTCACCTTGACGGTGACCGTTTCCGCGGTGCGGCCGTGCGTAACCGGTGCGGCGTACCCCGCGGTCGGGGCGGTGAGGACGCCGGCCGAGACGGCGGCGATCGACAGGGCAGCAGGAATCAGACGACGGCGCACAGGCCCTCCCAAGACAGGGCAGACGCGGGCCTGCACCAACCGAAGGCCGACCCCTCCCGGACCGGCACGGCGTGATCCTATGCGGAGCCTGTGTCTCCCGCAGACGAACGGACGAGAAGGTCCCGCTCGTGACCGTTCCGGTGCTCAATCGGTCATCACAACCTGACCCAGGCGGCAGCGTCGCCCGGCAGCATTCCCGACTCAGCGTCCGAGTCCGAGCAGAGCAGGAGCTCGCCCGGCAGCGCGACCGAGGCACCGGAGGTGTTCAGCCAGACCTGTACGTCGCCGCGCGCGAACGCCAGCGTACCGACCGGCGAGTCCAGCCAGTCGAAGCCGGCATCGAGCAGCCACTTCGACCGCAGTGCGATCGCGCGGCGGTAGAGCGTGAGCGTCGAGCTCTCATCCACTGCCTGCGTCTCGACGGTGTACTTTGCCCAGTCGGGCGGCTGCGGCAGCCAGGTCTCGGCGCTCGCGCCGTCGGGGCTGAAGCCGTACGGCGGAGCCTGGCCCGACCACGGCAACGGCACCCGGCAGCCGTCGCGGCCGATCTGCTCGCCGCCGCTCTGCGCGATCACCGGGTCCTGGCGCACCGCGTCCGGCAGCTCCTCGACCTCCGGCAGGCCGAGTTCCTCGCCCTGATAGACGTAGGCGGTGCCCGGGAGGCCGAGCGTGATCAGGGCCGCCGCGCGGGCACGCCGCAGACCCACCTCGAGATCGGGTGAGCCCTCGTGCCAGCGGGCCTGCTCCCAGATGGAGTCGACGGTGTGCTCCGGCTGCGTGCGCGCATAGCGGGTGGCATGCCGCACGACGTCGTGGTTGGACAGCACCCACGTCGGCGGCGCCCCGACCGCGGCGGCGGCAGCGAGGGCCTCGTCGATCGTCCTCCTCATCACCGGGGCGATGAACGGTGCCTGGAGGAAGTCGAACTGGAAGGCGGTGTGCAGCTCGTCGGGCCGCAGGTAGCGGGCCAGCCGCTCATTGCTCTCCACCCAAGCCTCGGCGACGAAGACACGGTCGTCGTACTCCTCGGCGACCCGGCGCCAGCCGCGATAGATCTCGTGGACGGCGTCCTGGTCCCAGGCGGGGTGATCGATCCGGTCGTTGCGGTCCTCCCGTGCCCCAGCGTCCGGCAGCCCGGGACGTTTGGCCAGGCCATGCGCGACGTCGATCCGGAAGCCATCCACGCCCATGTCGAACCAGAACCGCAGCACGTCCTCGAACTCCGCGACCACCTCCGGGTTGGCCCAGTTGAGGTCCGGCTGCGCCGGGGCGAAGAGGTGGAGGTACCACTCACCCGGCGTGCCGTCGGGTGCCGTGGTCCGGGTCCATGCAGGACCGCCGAAGATGCTCTCCCAGTCGTTGGGCGGCAGCTCGCCGTCCGCTCCCCTGCCGCGGCGGAACAGATAACGCTCCCGAGCGGCGGCGTCACCCGCGAGGGCCGCCTTGAACCATCGGTGCTCCCATGAGGTGTGGTTGGGCACGATGTCGAGAATGACCCTGATCCCGCGTTCGTGCGCCTCGGCGATCAGCTCCTCAGCCTCGGGGAGGGTGCCGTAGGCCGGCTCGATCGCACGATAGTCCGCGACGTCGTACCCCGCGTCGATCTGCGGCGACGGGTACCAGGGATTGATCCAGATGGCGTCCACGCCCAACTGCTGTAGATGCGGCAGCCGGGCGCGCAGACCTGCGATGTCCCCGATGCCGTCGCCGTTCCCATCCGCGAACGAGCGGATGTAGACCTGATAGACGACTGCCGTGCGCCACCACTCACTCCTGTCGCTCATGGCTGGCAGGTTCCCAGGTCATGCGACGTGATGCGGCGATGTGGCGAAGTACCCGCGGCCGCAGGACTAGGTGGTCCCGCGACGGCTCGCACAGGCGATGCAGGTCCGGGCCGTCGGCCTGGCCTCGAGCCGTCCCTCCGCGATCGGCCGGCCACAGACCTCACAGATCCCGTAGGTGCCGGCGTCGACCCGCAAGAGGGCGGCCTCAACCTCCGCGAGGTGACGCCGGGTGTGGCGCAGGACCGCGTCGACCTGGGAACGCTCGAAGGCGATGGTGGCGCCCTCGGGGTCGTGCTCGTCGTCGGCGTTGGTGTCCAGCGACGCCGCAACCACCGCATCGAAGTCGGCCGAGAGACTGGCCATCCGGCGCAGCGTCTCCGCACGCTCGACCTTGAGCCGTTCGTGTGCGCCGTCGGGATCCTCCACGGTGACGCAGTACCCACTGGGGCTCGGGAATCTCGACCGGGCGAAGCGAGTTGGCTCGAACGGGATCCTTTCATCCGAGACGCCCAGGAGGCTTCATCGTGAGTCAGCTGTTCACGCCCATCACGCTGCGCGAGGTGACGGTTCGCAATCGGGTCTGGGTGGCGCCGATGTGCCAGTACTCCGCCGTCGACGGCGTACCTAACGACTGGCATTTGGTGAACCTCGGCTCCTTCGCCCGCGGCGGTGCCGGTCTGGTATTCACCGAGGCAAGCGCGGTGACGGCCAAGGGTCGGATCTCACCCGACGACGCCGGCATCTGGAACGTCGAGCAGCAGACCGCCTGGGCGCGGATCGTCGACTTCATCCACGGGCAGGGCGCCAAGGCCGGGATCCAGCTGGCCCATGCCGGCCGCAAGGCGTCGACCTATTCGGGTTTCACCGGGCAGCGCGGTGGTGTTGCCGACGCCGACGGCGGATGGCGGCCGGTGGCCCCGTCCGCGATCGCCGCCGAAGGTCTGCGCCAAGACCCGGAGCCGCTGGACGCGGACGGCATCGGGGCGGTCGTGACGGCATTCGGTGACGCCGCGGAGCGCGCAGTCGCTGCCGGCTTCGACGTACTCGAGGTGCATGCCGCGCACGGCTACCTCCTGCACGAGTTCCTCTCGCCGCTGTCGAACCAGCGGGAGGACGGGTACGGCGGCTCCTTCGATAACCGCGTCCGCCTCGTGCTCGAGGTCGTGCGTGAGGTGCGTGCCCGCGTCGCGGCCGGCGTGCCGATCGTGGTCCGTGTGTCCGCGACAGACTGGGTCGAGGGCGGGTGGAGTGCGGACGAGACCGTCCGGCTGGCTGCACTGCTCGGTGAGGAGGGCGTCGACCTGGTCGACACCTCGACCGGTGGGAACGTCGCGGCGGACATCCCGGTCGGCCCCGGGTACCAGGTGCCGTTCGCCCGTCGCATCCGGCAAGAGGCGGGGATCACGACCGGCGCGGTCGGTCTGATCACCGAGCCCAAGCAGGCCGAGGAGATCCTTTCCGAAGGGTCCGCCGACGTCGTCCTGCTCGCCCGGGAGCTCCTGCGCGAACCGCACTGGCCGCTGCGCGCCGCCTACGAGCTGGGGGACGACGCGACCGGGCTGTGGCCGGTGCAGTATCGGCGGGCCGCACGCTGACCGGCTGAACGGTGGCCGTCTGAGTGCGGCGACGGTGGGCACTGGCGTGGCAAACCATCGCAAGGAGAAGCCGTGACCGATGCCAGGGCCGATGTCCGACCGTCTGCACGCCGGGAGCGCGCCCAGGGACTCGCCGGCGTCGCCGTGCTCCTGGTGGTGCTGGTGCTGGGTCTGCTCTGGGCCAAGTGGCTGCCCTATGCGCAGAAGACTCATGCACTGACCGACTCCCGTACCTGGAGCGGCTCGCCGATCTTCTCCTCTGCCGGCGACGCCGGCTCCACGCCGACACTGCACGGCGCGTGGTCGTTCTGGAGGGAGTACTTCACCGCCGTCTGGAAGGCTGCCGTCGTCGCCTTGGTGGTCGCCGCCGCATTGGAGTCGCTGGTACCGAAGCGTTGGCTGCTGCGGGCGCTGGCGCGCCGGACCTGGATGGGCCAGGGTCTGGCCGCCGGCGCGCTCGCGCTGCCGTCGATGATGTGCACCTGCTGTACCGCCCCGGTGGCCGTCGGCCTGCGTCGCCGCGGAGCGCCATTGGGTGCGACCATCGCCTACTGGCTCGCCAATCCGCTGCTCAACCCCGCCGTCATCGTGTTCTTGGCGCTCACCCTGCCTGCCCGGTACGCCGTGGTGCGCGTCGCGGTCGGGCTTGCGGTGGTCATCGCCGGCGCGGCGCTGGGCGCACGGATCCGACCGGGCAGCACCGTGACGGCAGTGCTCTCAGCCAGCGCATCGGATACGACCGGGGAAGACGTGAGCTGGTCGCGAATGCCGAGGCGGTTCGTGACAGCACTCGGCCGCTACCTCCTCATCCTCGTCCCGGAGTATGTGGTCGTCGTGCTGCTCACCGGCGCCCTCAGCGGCTGGCTTTCGAACTTCGCCGGGCTCGACGATGCCGCCGGACCGGTGGCGTGGCTGATCGTCGGTGTCATCGGCGCCCTGCTCGTCATACCGACCGGTGGTGAGATCCCGGTCATCGCCGGCCTGCTCGCCGCCGGCGCCAGCTCGGGCGTCGCCGGAGTCCTGCTGGTCACGCTGCCCGCGATCAGCCTGCCGTCGCTGGTGATGGTGGGCCGCACGCTGTCATGGCGCCCGGTCGCGGCGCTGTCCGGCCTTGTGGTCGTCGGCGGTCTGGTCGCCGGCGCTCTCGTCGCAGCGGTCGGCTAGCTGATCTCGTAGGTCCCGTCGAGGCGAGCCCTGGCGACGACGTGGCCCTGCAGTGCTTCGAGCACCTCTGCGAGGCTGGCCCCGCGAGACAGACCGAGCGGGCGGTCCACTGCGAAGAGCTGGAAGACGTAGGAGTGCGGGCCGTGGGAGCGGACCGGCATCGGACCGGCCCATCCGCGGCGGCCGAGAGCGCCCTTGCCGTTCAGCAGACCGGGCACCGGGCTCGGGTCGGCCAGGCCGTTCTCCGGCAGGCCGCCCAGGCCGGGGTCGATGCCGAAGGCGAGCGCATGGGTTGCGGGCCTGCTCATCGGCACGTCTGGGTCCTGCACGATCAGGACGAGCTCCGCCGTACCGGCCGGCGGCGCGGTCCACTCCAGCGCCGGCGAGATGTTCATCCCGAAGAGCCTGCCCCGATGGCGCGCTGGGATGGGAGTCTCGTGCACGAACGCAGGGCTGGTCAGGGTGAAAGTCTCCGGTGCCTGCAGCTCTGGGCGTGCCCAGACCAGGGTGTGGTGGCCGGCGCGTCGGTTGCGTAGGGCACGACCGAGAGGGTTGGTGGGCATGCGTACTCCTTCTGATGAGGGACCGACAAGGTCACGATGCCCGGGCTAGTTGACCCGTCGATAGCGACCCTCCCAGTAGGGCTTGCGTAGCAGGAACTTCTGCAGCTTCCCCGTCGCCGTGCGGGCGAGAGACTCCCGGAACTCGATGACGGTCGGCGCCTTGTATCCGGCGAGCCGCTCCTTGCACCATCCGATCAGCTCGGCCTCGCTGACCTCCTGGCCCTCGGCCAGCACGACTAGGCCGAGGATCGTCTCCCCCCACTTCTCGCTCGGCACGCCGATCACCGCGACCTCGGCCACCGCCGGATGCGAGAAGATCACGTCCTCGACCTCGATCGAGCTGACGTTCTCGCCGCCGGTGATGATGACGTCCTTCTTCCGGTCGTTGATGACGAGATATCCGTCGTCGTCGATCAAGCCGCCATCACCGGTGTGGAACCAGCCGTCCGCCAACGCCTTGGCGCTCTCCTCCGACTTGCCCCAGTAGCCCTCGAGGACGGTGTTGGACCGGGCGAGCACCTCGCCGGCATTGTCCGGATCGTCCGAGATCCGCAGCCGCACGCCGAGGGCGGGGGCTCCGGCTCGCGTCAGCAGCGCGGCGCGGTCGTGTGGGTCGAGGTCATCCCACTCCGCGCGGGCGCGATTGACGGTCAGCAACGGTGAGGTCTCGGTCAAGCCATAGATCTGGATGAACTCCCAGCCCAGCTCCTCCTGCACCCGCACGACCGTCTTGGTCGGCGGCGGAGCCCCGGCCATGATGATCCGCACCTTGTCACGACCGGGGATCTCTCCTTCCCAGCTCTGCGCGGCGTCGAGCACCGCCGCGGCGACGGCCGGCGCAGCGCACATGACGGTGATGCCGTGGTCGCGCACCCGGCGCAGGATCTCGGCGCCGTCGACCTTGCGCAGCACGTGCTGCCGGATCCCGAGGCCGGCGGTCGCGAACGGCATCCCCCAGCCGTTGACGTGGAACATCGGCAGCGTGTGCAGGTAGACGTCGCGGTCGGTCAGCCCGGTGTGCATCGCGAACGTGACCGCGTCGGTCCACATGTTGCGATGGGTGAGCTGGACGCCCTTGGGGCGAGCCGTAGTGCCGGACGTGTAGTTGATCGTCGCGGTGGCGTTCTCGTCGGGCTCCCACGGTCGCGGCACAGCACCCGGCGCCGCGAACAGGCTGTCGTCATCTCCGAGCACGAACCGGTGCTCGGCGCGCACATCCACCAACGCCTCGTCGAGCTCCGGGTCGACCCACAGCACCCGAGCGCCGGAGTCCTCGACGATGTAGCGCACCTCGTCCGGCCGCAACCGGAAGTTCACCGGCACCAGCACACGGCCGGAACCGGCCACCCCCCAGAACGCCGTCAGCAGACGAGCGCTGTTGTGGCTGACCATCGCCACTCGCTCGCCGACGGCGATACCGAGATCGTCCAGGCGCGCCGCCATCCGGCCGGCCAGGTCGCGCACCTCGGCATAGGTCAGGCCCTCTCCGCCGAGGGGAGCAGCCGGCTGGTCTGGTTCGTCGACGACGCCGATCCGTCGCCCGTAGACATCTGCGGCGCGGTCGATGAAGTCGTTGACACTGAACGGCACGAACATGCGGGAACCTCCTGCGTGTGTGAGCGCCGTCACTGTATCCAGACCCACCGACAACAACCGCCGACCGCGGCAGCGTGCCGCCGAGCGGGCTCGCCGCGTCGACGAACGGCACCGGCTCTAGGACCCGGCCACCACGCCTGCGTTGTCGAGGAGCATCTCCGCGAGCCGGCGAGCGTTCGCCGCGATCGCCGGGTTGTGTGGCTCCGGATCCATCCGGGCGCTCATCTGTGCGCCGTCGTAGATCAGGTGCAACTGGGCTGCGAGCGAGTCGGCACCAGCCACACCGGCGTCCTGCAGGATCTCGAGGAAGACCTTCCGCACGTAGCCCCGGTAGGTCCGGCTGCGCTCCTCGTTCGGGCCTCCGGCAGGCCCCTCCGCCGTCGCCGCCGCGAAGGCACAGCCGCGGAAGTCGGGCCGGGCGAAGAGGTCGCGCTGGGAGTCGAAGATCGCCAGGATCCGCGCCCTCGGCGTACTCGCCCCGTCGACGGCGCCCGTCACGCGGGCGACCTGCCGGTCGTGTCGGCGGTCGAGGTAGGCGGCGACCAGTCCGTCCTTGTTGCCGAAGTTCTTGTAGAGCGAGGCCTTCGCGACGCCCGACTCCTCGAGGATGCGATCGATGCCGACCGTGTGGACGCCCTCGGCGTAGAAGAGTCGCTCCGCAGTGTCGAGCAGGCGCTCACGGGCGCTCTGCCGCTCGCCCATCGCCTGGGCCGGTGCACCATCGATCACTGTCACATCCTGCCCAACGCTTGAAAAGATCGGAATCTTCCGGAATAGACAGACCTGTCTCCTCCTTGGGTGTAGACAGATCTGTCCACCCCGCCTGGAGGCCCCGATGTCCGCCACCCGCATCTCCGTCGGCACCAGCCACCCGCCCGCCGCCGACGGCTCCTCACTCCCCCGGCTGGCGCTGCTGGCCTCGATCGTGATCTCGTTCCTCGCGGCATCGGCCGCTCCCACGCCGCTGTACCAGCACTACAACGCCGTCTGGCACGGCACCGCGCTGACCACCACCGAGGCGTTCGGCGTGTACGCCGTCGCTGTTCTCCTCGGCCTGTTGGTCCTCGGCGAGCTTGCGATGCATGTCGGCCGCCGGCCGGTCCTACTGGCGGCCCTTGCCCTGCAGGTGGTGGCGGTGGCGCTGTTCGCGACCGCCGGCTCCTACGAGCCGCTGTTCGTCGGCCGTGTCCTGCAGGGCATCGCAGCGGGCGCCGCGCTCGGCACCCTCGGCGCCGCCATGATCGAGGCACACCAAGCCCACGGGACCGTTGCCAGCTCGGCCGCGCCCAGCGCCGGCACCGGCGTTGGTGCGCTGGCCGCCGGCCTGACGGTCAGCTATCTGCCGTGGCCCACCCATCTGATCTACGTCGGGCTCATCGTCGTGTTCGTCCTCCAGGCGATCGGCGTGCTGACGATGCTGGCCGCGACACCGGCCAGCGGAGACCCGCGGGGCCTGATGGCCAGCCTCCGTCCGCGGCTCGCCGTCCCTGTGGAGGCCCGACGGGCATTCCTGGCCGCCGCACCGGCGGCCTTCGCGGTCTGGGCACTCGCCGGGCTGTACGGCTCGCTAGGCCCCGCACTCGTACACGACATGTCGCCGAACAGCCCCACCGTGCTCGGCGGTCTGACCCTGTTCGTCCTGGCGGCTGCCGGATCCGTGACCACGATCGTGCGGCGCGCGCACGACGGACGTCACCAGATGGCCACCGGCATGCTCGCGGTCGCTCTCGGCGTCGCCGGCCTCGCCATCGCGATCACGACCGGCTCGGTCAGCGGCTTCCTGGTCGCAACGGTCGTTGCGGGCGCCGGATTCGGGAGCGGGCTGCAGGGCGCCGTACGCACGACCGTGCCACTCGCAGAGCCGCACGAGCGCGCCGGCCTGCTTGCCGCCGTTTACCTCGTCTCCTACGCCGGGCTCGGGGTCCCCGCCGTGGTCGCCGGCTTCGTGGTCAGCCGCGGCATCGACCTGACGACGGTGGCGATCGCCTACGCCCTCGGCGTGATCGCACTCTCGCTCGCGGCCTACAGCCTGCTGGCGCGCGGCCGCGTCACCGCGTGAGCGACCGGCCCGGTTACTTGTCGAGCAGCACCCGCATCTTGGTCAGGCTCCGCCGCAGCAAGCGCGAGACTTGCATCTGCGAGACTCCGAGAAGCTCCGCGATCTCGACCTGCGTCTTGCCCTCCTCGAACCGCAGTGACACGGCGCGTCGTTCCTCGTCGGTCAGCTCGGCGATGGCGTCCGTAAGGTCCATCCGAGCCTCGACGCTGTCGTAGCCTCGCTCCTCTACCGCGACGAGGCTCTGCAGCGAACCGGCAGCGGGGTCGATGAGCGGGTCGATCGGACGGCTCTCGCGGTTGCGGCCGACCTCGATCGTCTCGACGACCTCCTCGGGGCTGGCACCGATCCGGGTCGCGATCTCGGAGATGGTGGCCGGACGGCCGAGCTCCTGGCTCAGCGTCTCCCGCGCCTCGATCACGGCGTTCTGCAGCTCCTGGGCGCGCCGGGGAGCCCGGACCAGGGAGCCGGAGTCACGTAAGTAGCGCTTGATCTCGCCGAGGATGACCGGGGCGGCGTACACGACGAACTCGTGCCCGCGCTCCGGGTCGAAACGGTCGACTGCCTTGATCAGGCCCACCGAGCCGACCTGGGTGAGGTCGTCGAGCGAGCCGCGGCGACCGGCCAGCCGTCGAGCGAGGTAGCCGACCAGCGGCAGATTCGCCTCGATGATCTGCTCGCGCACGTCGCGGTACTCCTCCACGCCGATGCCCGGCCTGGAGAGTCTCGCGAAGAGCCGAGCCACCTCCTCCGACTTCTGCGGAGTCCAGCGGGCGTCCTCGGTCACGGAAGGATGCCCTCTCGGCGCCGAGAGATGGCGACGGCGATAGCGAGGTCCTGCCCGTCACGGCGCACGTCGACGTCCGTGTCGATGGCTGTCAGCATCATCCACGGCAGGCCGGCCCGGTCGATGTCGCTGCCCTCGGGCGACGCGCCACTGAGGACCACCTGCACAGCTCCCTCGACAACCTCGAAGATCGCCGTCATCGTCTGCTGCTCCGGGTCGATGACGGGAAGCAGCAGGATCGCTGCCTCGTCGACCGCCATCTGCAGCGCTTCGGCATCCTCCAGCGCGAGGTCGGCGAGGACCGCCATCGAACGGGTCATCGCGCGGACCGAGGCGACGAAATCCGGGTGCGCGGGAACGGTGACCGTCGCGCTCGACGAGGGCCAGCTGCCAAGGGAGACCATTACTACCTCACTACCGCTGTCACGGGCTTGTCATGGACGCTCCGGGAGCGCTCCCCGGGTGGGGCATGGATGCCGGCCGCCCGCTGGTCAAGACCAGCGAGACGCCGCGTCCATGGTCACTCGCCGGCGGGACGGACCTCGAAGAGGTCGGTGATCCCGGCGAGCGCGAGCACCCTGTCGACGACGGCTGACTGTCTCACCACGACCACGTCGGTGCCCGCATTCGTGGCCGCCCGACGGATCTCGAGCAGGGCACTGATGCCGGTCGAGTCGATGAAGGTGACGTCGCTCAGGTCGAGCAGCAACGGGCCGCCAGCCCCGGACGCCAGACACGCATCTGCGGCAGCCACGAACTCGTGCGCGGTCGCGAGGTCGACGTCGCCGCTGACGACCAGCCGATCCTGGCCTGTGGCATCGGTCGCTCGATCGGCTGCGAAGAGAGGCACGACGGTCATCCTAGCGATCACTCGAAGCGCTTCCGGCCTGCGCCGAGGCAGCCGGCCACGTGCTGTCCAGCCCGGTCACTTCGAGCACTCGGGCGACCCGCGGCGATCGCCGCGAGATCTCCATCCGGGCGCCGTTCGCAGTCGCGATCCTGCCCAGTTCGAGCAGCGATCCGATGCCGGTCGAGTCGATGAACTCCACGTCGGCCATGTCGAGGGTCAGCAGCGCTACCTCGGTCAACACGGCGGTGCCGGCCTCAACCAGCGATTGACGCGTCGTCAGGTCGATCGATCCGGCCAACGCCAGCGTGCGGTGACCCGCCTCGTCGCTGTGTTGCGTGATCGTCAGCTCCATGCCGATCGGTCCTCCCTCTCCTCAGCAACTTCTGAGGTCTTGTCACCAGGCACATCATCAGGGGCGCCCCGCACACGGCTGCGCAGGGCCCCCGGTGCGGCTCCGGCATCGAGCTGGAACCACACGGTCTTTCCGGGTCCGCCATCGTCGAGCTCCACGCCCCACCGGTCGGCGACCCGATCCACGATCTGGAGCCCACGGCCCGAGGTGGTGCTCAGATCTGGGAGCTCGTCGTGCATGGCAGGCAGCCCTGCGCCGTCGTCATGGACGGCGACCCGCAGCGACCCGTCGCGGAGCGTGGCAGTGACCAACGCGGTCTCGCCTCCGTGACGGACCGTGTTGCTCATGAGCTCCGAGACCAGCAGCGCGGCGTCGTCACGCACCCACTGTGGCAGCCCCGTGCCCACGCCGAGCACGATCGCCCGCGCCGCCGCGATCGAGTCGGGGACAGTGGGCAGCTCGTGAGACTCCTCGAGTCGCTCCACACCCCTACCCACTCGCGGCATCCACGTCGCTGGCGCCACACCAACACTCGTAAAGACGGACGGCGACACCCTCGTCGAAGGCCACCTCGACCATGCGCATGTCATGCACATGGTGCGGTACGTCCAGGGCAACGGTGCTTGCCATGGCGTCTCCGTTCTCGTCGTCCGCAACTTGTCGCACCGATGACTCCCCCGACGGTCGAATTCCTAAACAGCCCTCGGCCGCGATCAGCCGGTTGAGCCTCACAACACCGGCCGAGGCCGCGCGGCCGACACCATTGCGTCCTCTGCCAAGATACGAGTCACCTGATCTCCTTTACGTGATCTCCGCCTACGAAGGATGCCAACGTGTCGTCAGAAACCACGTCCGACTGGATCGCTCTGCTGAGCGAGAACCAGGACCAGGTGATCGCAACCTGGACCCGACTCGCCGAGGCGAGTGTCGCCGGCCGGATGACCTCCAGCGAGCTGGCCCGTGACATCCGCGAGATCTACCAGGGCCTGCTCGCGGGCGACGGGACCGCCGCCGACATTCGCAGCGCCTCCTACGACGGGTTGCGGGGGCTGCTCGCCGACCTCGGTCGCACGCGTGCCCGGCAGGGCTTCACCCCGACGGAGACCGCCGTCAGCGTGTTCGCGCTGAAGCAGGCTGTCCTCGAACTGCTCGACGAGCGGGCCGACCTGTCGGCGTACCAGGCCTTCGGGAACCTCTCCCGTGTCATCGACGACCTCGGGCTCTACATGATCGAGACCTACGCCGGCGCCCGGGAGACGGTCATCGCGCAGCAGGCCGAGACCCTCCTCGAGCTCTCCACGCCGGTGGTGAAGCTCTGGGACGGCATCGTCGCGCTCCCGCTGGTGGGCACGCTCGACTCGGCCCGCACCCAAGTCGTGATGGAGGCCCTCCTCCAGGCGCTGGTCGACACCGGGTCCGAGCACGCGATCATCGACATCACCGGCGTGGCGGCCGTCGACACCCAGGTCGCTCAGCACCTGCTCAAGACCGTGCAGGCGGCCCGTCTCCTCGGCGCCGAGTGCATCGTCTCGGGCATCCGGCCACAGATCGCGCAGACGGTGGTGGCGCTGGGCATCGAGTTCGGCGACATCCAGACCAAGGCCAGCCTGTCCGACGCCATGCTGATGGCCATGCGCAGCTCGGGCCTCGACGTCGTCAGTAGGGCCTGATGGAGCGCATCCCGATCCTGCAGATCGGTGACATGCTCCTGGTGTCGATCCAGGTCGACCTCCAGGACCACACCGCCGTGATGCTGCAGGACGACCTCAGCAACCGGATCGTGGAGACTGGCGCGAAGGGCGTGTTGATCGACATCTCCGCGTTGGAGATCGTGGACAGCTTCATCGGCCGGATGATCTCCACAACGGCCGCCGTCTCTCGGGTACTCGACGCCGAGACGGTGGTGGTGGGCATGCAGCCCGCGGTGGCGATCACGCTCGTCGAGCTCGGACTCACCCTGACCGGGGTCCGCACCGCTCTCGACGTCGACCGCGGTATCCGGCTCCTTCGACGTAGCGTCGAGGTGCCCATCGGGCGAGGGGACGTGACCTCCGATGAGCGCCGCCTTGAGTGACGGCCCGACGGACGCGCCGACCGTCGTACCCGTCAAGGCGGACTCGGACGTCGTCAGGGTCCGGCAGTTCGTACGGGACGTCGCACTGGCGGCCCGTCTCTCGCTGGTCGACCAGACCAAGCTGGTGACAGCCGCCAGCGAGCTGGCGCGCAACACCCTGGTGTACGGCGGGGGCGGCGAAGCCGCCGTCCGGGTCGTGCAGCGTGGCGCGGTGACGGGCGTCGAGGTGGTCTTCACCGATTCCGGCCCCGGCATCGCCGACGTCGACCTGGCCCTGACCGACGGCTGGACGAGCGGCAGCGGACTCGGCCTGGGCTTGTCGGGCACCAAGCGACTCGTCGACGAGTTCGACCTCAAGACGGCACCGGGCGCCGGGACGAGCGTCACCATCGTGAAGTGGAAGCGCTGATGACATCAGCGGTGCCGCGCGCCGCCGACGACGCCTGGTGGATCGTGGACGAGAACGCCGCGATCCCGGCGGTACGCCGTGCCGCGGCCGCGCTGGCATCCGAGCTCGGCTTCGACTCCGACCGGGTCGCCGAGGTCGGGATCGTGGTGACCGAGCTCGCCACCAACCTCGTCCGGCACGCCGGCGGTGGCGAGCTGGTGCTGCGCGCGATCGAGGGCGACTCGGGCGCTCTGCTGCGCGTCCTGGCAGTCGATTCCGGCCCGGGCAGCCGCAACATCCGCACGCTGATCTCGGACGGCGCCTCCACGGCGGGCACACTCGGCATCGGCCTCGGGGCGTGCATGCGGCTCTCGTCGGCGTTCGACGTCTACTCCGTCCCCGCCGTGGGCACGATCGCCGAGGTGATCCTCGGTGACCGGATCGACGCCGGCGAGACCTCCGGGACGATCATCTCCGACCTCACCCGGCCGCTCGCCGCCGACGGCCCATGCGGCGACACGACTGCTCATCGGGCCGTGCAAGGGCAGCAGCTCGCGATGGTCGCCGACGGCCTCGGGCACGGCCCTCTCGCGGCGGAGGCGTCGCGTCGCGCGGCAGAGGTGCTGATGGGCTCCTCCGCCACTTCTCCGGCGGCCGTCCTCGAACGCATCCACGCCGCCCTGGGCACGACGCGGGGGGCGGCTGTCGCGATCCTCCGCTATGACGCCGAGAGCCGCACCGTCGTGCACGCCGGAGTCGGGAACGTCGTCGTGCGCCTGATCGAGGACGGCCGGATCCGCACGATCCCCTCCCAGCCGGGGATCGTAGGCCACCGGTCCCCGCGACTGCGCGAGACCAGCTTCCCCGTCGGACCGTCCGTGGCCGCGGTGATGCACAGCGACGGGCTCTCGCAGCGGTGGTCCCTCGAGGACGTCCCGGGCGTACTGGACCATCGCCCGGCCGTCGCCTGCGCAGCCCTCGTCCGGACCGCCGCCAGCCGTCGTGACGATGCCAGCGTGCTCGTGCTGCGGACGGCGTCATGAGCGCCATCTCCCTCGCGCGGGTAGTGCTGGACAGTGAAGACGATGTCTTCCTCGCCCGCCAGGTAGGGCGCGAGTGTGCCCTCGAGCTCGGCGTCGAGCGGCTGGACGCCCTGCGCGTCGCCACCGCAATCAGCGAGCTCGGCCGCGAGATCGTCTCGTGCGGCGGCGGTGCGGTGAATCTTTCCGTGACCGGCAGCACCCTGCAGGTCACACTGAGTGCTGGCCGGCCCTCGGAACAGTGGTCGGCCGCCGTCACAGCTGTCGCCCAGCTGGTCGACGAACAACACCTCTCGGATGATGCCTCGGGCATCGGAGTCACCCTGGAGAAGGCCATTCCCATCCCAGCACCCGCCACCCGGTTCCTGACCAAGCTCCGCGAGAGGCTGATGGCTCGCGTCCCTACCTCGCCGGCAGAGGAGTTGCGCGAGCAGAACCGCGATCTACTCAACGCGCTCGAGGAGGTCCGCGCCCAGCGCGCCGAGCTGGAGATAGTCAACCGTGAGCTGGAGGAGACCAACCGTGGCGTGATGGCCCTCTACTCCGAACTGTCCGCCGAGATGGATCGCACCAACCAGGGTGTGGTGGCGCTCTACGCGGAGATCGATGACAAGAACCTCCAGCTACGCCGCGCCAGCGAGGCGAAGAGCCGCTTCCTGCGCAACATCAGCCACGAGCTCCGGACACCGGTCAACTCGGTCCTGGGCCTGACCGGGCTGTTGCTCGACCCCCATCAGGCGAGTCGGCTGAACGCCGAGCACACCGAGCAGGTCCAGTACATCCGCGCGAGCGCCGGTGACCTTCAGCGGCTCGTCGAGGAGCTCCTCGACCTCGCCAAGGCCGAGTCGGGTCGGGTCGAGCCGACCATGTCCCAGGTGTCGCTGCGCGACCTGTTCGCCGAGCTGCAGGGCGTCACCCAGCCGCTGCTGCGCGATGGCGTCGAGCTTGTCACCTCGCTCGTCGACGTCGACGTGATCGTCACCGACCCGGACCTGCTGCGGCACGTGCTGCGCAACCTGCTCAGCAACGCCGCGAAGTTCACCCGGTCCGGCGCCGTCAGGCTCAGCGCCGCGGCGGACGACGGCATCGTCACGTTCTCCGTGCGTGACACGGGTGTGGGCATCTCCCCCGAGGACCTGGAACGCGTCTTCGAGGAGTTCTACCAGGCCACCTCGCCGCTGCATGCCAGCGCGAAGGGCAGCGGTCTCGGCCTCGCATTCGCCCAGGTCGTCGCCACCGCACTCGGCGGGCACATCGAGGCGGAGAGCGTGCTCGGCGAGGGCAGCTGTTTCTCCCTCCGGCTGCCGACGGTGGGTGCGGTCACGGCACAGGACGGTGTGGGGAGTGGCGATGCCTGACCGGCTCCCGCTCCTCCTGGTCTGCGACGACACTCCCGCGAAGCGCTATGTGATCTCCAGCTGGCTGCGGCGCAACGGCTACCGCGTGGTCGAGACCGATACCGCAGCCGAGGCGCGTCGCATCCTGTGGGAGGAGAGCATCGACCTCGCCGTGCTCGACGTACACCTTCCCGACGGCAGCGGCCTCGATATCACGCGCGACCTGCGCCACGACCCGGCGCACGCCGCGACGCCGGTGGTGCACGTCTCGGCCGTAGCGATGGAGACGCTCGACAAGGTGGCCGGCCTCGACAGTGGCGCCGACGCGTACTTCGTGGACCCGATCGAACCCCAGGAGCTGATCTCCACGATCCGCACGCTGCTGCGCTCCTCAGGCGCCCGACGCGACGCCGAGGAGCTCGCTGGGCGGATGGGTCGGCTCAACCGCGCCGCCGTCCGACTCAATCTCGCCTCCACCGCGGCCCGCCTGGCCGACGGCGTGGCCCGGGCGGCCGCCGAGGTGCTGGACGAGCCTGCCGTCGCCCTCATCCTCGACGGCGACGAGGCCTACCGGTCGGCCGCGGCCCCCGGCGGCATGGTCGACGTCACCGACACTCTGCCGCCCGAGCGCACGCACCAGCTATTGGACACGCTGCCCGAGCACGTCACCGTGCGTCCCGACCAGGCGCCGTGGTCGGACGTCCTCCCCGCCACCGGCACCGAGCGCTGGCGCCTCCGACCGATCAACGTCCTGGACGACCGGGTCGGACTGATAGCGGTGCCAAGCTCGGCGAGCGAGGGCAACGACGACTTCCTCCTCGACCGCCTGGCTCAGCTGACTGCAGTCGCACTGGACAACCTGCGCACGCTTGAGCGCGAGCACCGCACTGCCATCCTCCTGCAGCGGAGCCTGCTCCCGGCGAGCCTGCCGCTGCCTGTCGGGGTGAGCCTGGCGGCCCGGTACCGCGCCTCGGAGCGCCATGCCGAGGTCGGCGGCGACTTCTTCGACGCCTTCGAGGTCGACGGCAACCTGTTCGTCACGATCGGCGATGTGCAGGGCCACTCGCTCGAGGCGGCCGTGGTGATGGCACAGCTCCGCTATTCACTGCGGGCCTATGCCTATGACGGGTATGGGCCGGCCGAGATCATGGAACGGATCGACGCAGTGCTGGTCCGCAGCGAGCCTGGCGTGATCGCCACCGGCTTCATCGGCATGCTCGACCCGGAACGACGCACACTCCGGATGGTCAGCGCCGGACATCCACCGATCATCCGCGCCAGCGGCTCGGACACCGGCCCCGTGGAGCTCCGCGGCATCCTGCTCGGCCTCGGCTCGACCCACACCGAGCACGTGCTCGACCTCGAGCCCGGCGACCGGCTGCTCATGTTCACCGACGGCCTGGTCGAGCGTCGCACGATCCCGCTCGACGAGTGCCTCGACCAGGTCGCGACCTGCCTGGCGACGCTCGATGGATGCACCACCGAGGAGACCGCGGATCGGATGCTCGCCGAGTTCGGCGCGAGTGACGACGACGTGGCCCTGCTGGTCGTCGACATCGATCACCGCTGAACGCGCGACTGTGCGCGACCGGCCGCCCATGGCGGGGCGGTCTCGATCCGGTCCCGAATCAACCGGCCGACCTCTATGCCGTTAGCATTGCTAAATAATGACGACGCCGAAATCCCTTGTCCTGGCGATCTGCTGTTCGAGCCTCCTGGTGGTGTCGATGGACTCCACCGCCGTCAACGTTGCTCTGCCCGCGATCCGAGCCGACCTCGACACCACCGTCTCCACCCTGCAGTGGACAGTGGACGGCTACTCGCTCGCGATCGCCGGCTTCCTGCTCCTCGGGGGCGCCACCGCCGACCGGATCGGCCGCCGGCGCGTCTTCCAGTTCGGACTGGTCACGTTCGGGCTCGCCTCACTGCTGTGCAGCCTCGCGCCGACCATCGGGATGCTCATCGCCGCCCGTGTGCTCCAGGGGCTGGGCGGCTCGATGCTCAACCCGGTGGCGATGTCGATCATCACCAACACGTTCACCGACAAGCGCGAACGCGCCAGGGCGGTCGGCATCTGGGGCGCGGTCGTCGGCGTCTCGATGGCGTTCGGACCGCTGGTCGGCGGCTGGCTCACCGAGCAGGTGAGCTGGCGCGGGATCTTCTGGATCAACGTTCCGATCACCATCGCGGCGGTCATCCTCTGCCAGCTCTTCGTCCCCGAGTCGCGGGCAGCCCGCCCGCGACGCATCGACCCGATCGGGCAAGGAGTCACTGTCGTCCTTCTGACCAGCCTCGTCTATGCCCTGATCGAGGCCCCCCAGATCGGTTGGGGGTCGACCCGGATCCTGACGCTGTTGGTCATCTCGGTCGCCGCCGCCGGCGTACTGATCGGCTATGAGCGACGCGTGGCGGAGCCGTTCCTCGACGTGCGGTTCTTCCGCAGCGTCCCGTTCTCGTCCGCGACGCTGACCGCCCTGATCACCTATTCCGGCTTCGGCGCCTTCCTGTTCACCAACGCCCTCTACCTGCAGCAGGTGCGGGGCGTTGCGCCGTTCGACACCGGCCTGCGGATGCTGCCGCTGGCGCTGACCACCTTCGTCGCCTCGGTGGCCTCCGGCCGGTTGATCGCCCTCTTCGGCACCCGGCCCTCGTTGGTCTTCTCCGGCACGATGCTGGCGCTGAGCGGCCTGTCCCTGACGTTCCTCACCGCACACACCTCTTGGTCGCTGATAACGGTCAGCTACGTGCTGTTCGGGCTCGGCTTCGGCGCCATCAACGCACCGATCACCAACACCGCCGTATCCGGCATGCCGATCTCGCAGGCAGGGGTCGCGGCCGGTGTCGCTTCCACCTCCCGCCAGACCGGTACGGCGATCGGCGTCGCCCTCGCGGGCACGCTGACCGGCGCCGGAGCCGCCACGACCCTCGGAGCCTCCTTCGCCACCGACACCCACCCACTGTGGTGGATGGTGGTCGGCATCGGCGTCACTGTGGTGATCCTCGGCGTCGTCGCTAGCTCGCCCTGGGCGCACCGCTCCACCGACCGGATCAGGAAGCTGCTCGAGGAGGAACCTGCCGTGGAGGAGCGAGCTGCTGCCTGATCCGCTCAGCGGATGCCGGGGTGACGCTCAGCGCACCCCGATGCGCGCGGAGCACGACGGCCAGGCGCCCCAGCCTTGGTGCTTCTTGATCCGGCTGGCGACCTTGATCTGATGCTTCTTGGAGGCGTGGCTGGGCAGCGAGGCGAAGTGCTTGCCGCCGTAGGCGCGCCAGGTGCTGCCGCTGATCTGCAGCCCGCCGTAGTAGCCGTTGCCGGTGTTGATGTGCCAGTCGCCGCCGGACTCACACTGGGCGAGCCGCTCCCAGGTGTGGGTGGTGACCGCCGAGCTGGGCGAGGCGGTGATCACGGGGGCGACGGTAACGGCCGCGGCGGCGGCCGCGGACGCGAGAACGCGCATGCGCATAGCTATCTCCTGCGCGCCTGCGGAGTTAGCTGTCGGGTTCGGGCGCAGTATGCCCGGCCGCACGTGTGCGACTACACCCCAAGGGTCGTCTCGACCCGCGGAACCTGGGTCCCCCGCTCCTGCCCGAACAGTTCGGTTTCGCCACCGCGCGGGACAGGACTCGGCGTCACGCGGAAGCCGTCCCAGACTGCCCGGGACTCCACGAGACTAGCCAGATCGGGTACGCCGAAGGCAAGTCGCCGCGAGCCGCGTGCGCTTCACCTCTTGCCGTTGTGAGGCCGGTGCTTGCGCTCCCGTCGTACCCTCCTGCGCAGTTGCCAGATCCGCATCGTGCCCGCCACTGCGGCAAGGAAGAGCCCCGCTACCGTGGCGATCAGCAGGGCGACCGCCAACGGCGTACGGCCCTGCCAACCCAGGAACGACACCGTGACTGTCCGGGTGTTCTGTGCGATGAAGACGATCAGCAGCACCAGCACGACGCCGAGTGCGACCACCGACACCCATGCCCGCGCGGTCCACGACGAGCGCAGCGGGTCGGGCCGCCGCGACGGCGGACCGCTCTCCGGCGATGTCGGGCCCTGCGCACTGCCCGGCTCGGGCTGGATCGCCCCGGCCTCGCTCTGCGGAATCTCAGTCATAGACAGTAAGTACCCACGTGGCGCCGACGCGCGCAAGCCCCAATTCAGCGCGGCCTCATGGCCCGACGATGGTGAGCAGGAACGGTCTCGGACAGCACTCGGTATGCGGCCTTCGACGGCGTCCCGCGTCGGAGTCGACTATCCCGGGGTACCGCTTCGCATGAGCGAATCAGCGTTCGAGGCGGAAGCACATGACCAGGCCGGGTCCAGCGGCGAATCGACGCTCACCGTCATCATCGCCCTAGTGGCCAACGCCGTACTCGCCCTGGCCAAGAGTGGTGCGGCCGCCCTGACCGGCTCCGCCGCGATGGTGGCCGAGGCGGCACACTCCTGGTCGGACACCGGGAACGAGATCTTCCTGGTGATCGCCGAGCGCAGCGGCCGCAGGCCGGCCGACGTGGAACACCCCCGAGGGTACGGGCGGAGGACCTACATCTGGTCACTGGTGGCGGCCTTCGGACTCTTCTCCGCCGGCGCCATGGTCTCGATCTGGCACGGCGTCTCGTCGCTCTTCTCCGATGCGGGTGACGACGCCCACTTCGTCACCAACTACATCGTCTTGGGCGTCTCGCTGATCCTCGAGGGTTCGTCGTTCGTCCAGGCGAGCCGCCAGGTCCACGGCAAGGCCAGGACACTGGGGCTGCATCCAGCCCGCTACGTCACCCGCACGTCGGACCCCACCCTGCGGGCGGTCTTCTTCGAGGACAGCTCGGCGATCGTCGGCATCGTCCTCGCCGGCGCCGGGATCGGCCTGCACCAGCTCACCGGAGCCCCGGCGTACGACGCCTGCGGCTCGATCGCCGTGGGCCTGCTCCTCGCGACCGTGGCGGTCTTCCTGATGCGCCGCAACATGGACTACCTGCTTGGGCAAGGTCTCTCGCCGGCGCTTCGCCAGGAGGTCCTGCGGCGCCTGCTCGACCATCCGCAGATCGACCGGATCACCTATCTCCATGCGGAGTTCGTCGGTCCCAGTCGGCTCTTCGTGGTGGCAGCAGTCGATCTGGTCGGCGACGACACCGAGGGCCAGCTCGCGCTGCGCTTCCGTGAGGTCGAGGCCGACATCGAGCGCTCCGACCTGATCGAGGACGCCGTGCTCACGCCGGCTCCGCCGGACGAGCCGGCGCTGCTGCCCTGACTCAGACGATGGCCTTGCCGGGGTTGAGGATGCCGTGCGGGTCCAGGGCGGCCTTGACCGCCCGCTGCATCGCCACGACCGGCGCGGAGAGCTCGCGGCCGAGGCCGGCGCGCTTGAGCAGACCGACACCGTGCTCGCCGGTGACGGTGCCGCCGAGGGCGAGCGCGTCGGCGAGGATCACCTCGAACGCCTCCTGCGCGCGCTGGCGCTCCGCCTCGTTGCCGGGCTCGGTGATGAGCAGGGGATGGAGGTTGCCGTCACCGGCGTGCGCGATGTTGGCGATCCGTACGTCGTGGGCTGCCGCTGTCGCCTGGATCCGCGCGAGCATCTGCGGCACTGCTGCGATCGGCACGCAGACGTCCTCGGTGAGGACCGGGCCTAGCCGTTCGAGCGCCGGGTAGGCAAGCCGGCGCGCGGCGAAGAGCGCCTCGGACTCCTGAGCGTCGGCCGAGACCGCGACGAAAGAGGCGCCAGCACCATCGAACGCCGCCCGGATCCGGTCCGCCTCCGCCTCGCCGTCGGCGCCCGGGGTGTCGGTACGACCGAGGAGGACCACGTCCGCGTCGGTGCTCAGACCCATCTGCTTCCAGGCGTCGACCGCCTCGAGGCAGGTCCGATCGACCAGCTCCAGCGCCGAGGGCACGACGCCTGCGGCGAGCACGGCCGCCACCGCCTCACCGGCGTCGACGAGCGAGTCGAAGTAGCCGGCCACCGTGCGCTCCTCGGGGCGGGCGGGTCGCAGCCGGACCGTCACCTCGGTGACGATGCCGAGCGTGCCCTCCGAGCCGACGAGCAGCGAGGTGAGGTCATAGCCCCCGACGCCCTTCGCCGTACGTCGGCCGAGCCGGACCACCTCACCGGTGCCGGTCACGACCTCGAGCTCCCGGACATAGTCACGGGTGACGCCGTACTTCACGCAACACAGGCCACCCGCGTTGGTCGCGACGTTGCCGCCGATGCTCGACCATGGCGAACTCGCGGGATCCGGCGGGTACCAGAGCCCCTGCTCCCCCACCGCGGCCCGCAGGTCGTCGTTGATGACGCCCGGCTGGACGACCGCCAGCTTCTCCTGCGGGTTGATCTCGAGCACCCGGTCCATCCGCTCGAGCGAGAGGACCACCGATCCGGCGAGCGCGTTGGCCCCGCCGGAGAGCCCGGTGCCGGAGCCACGCGGCACGATCGGGACACGATGCTCGATACAGAGCTCGACGAGCACACGGACGTCCTCGGTCGAGTGGGCGCGCACAACCGCGAGCGGCAGCGTGTACGCCGCCCACTCGGCCTCGTCGTGAGCGAACCGCTCCATCCCGGCCGCGTCGGTCAGGACCACCTCGCCCAGCCGGGCTTGCAACAGCTCCAGGAAGGCCGCTGCCCCGCTCGGGCCACCCGGCACTGTGGGCTCGGCGGTCGTCATGCTCAGGCGCCGGGCCGGTAGACCATCAGGAAGACGATCACGGCGAACAGGATGCCGGTGATCCCGCCTGCGGCGGCGACTTTCCCGACCAGTGCGGGCGCCTTCTCGACGTCAGCGGCGGCCTTGTCCAGGGTCGGGACGATCACCAGCAGCGCGAGGACGGCTGCAATGAGCCAGAGGATCAGCGAGATCCACACCCATGCCTCACCGAAGCCGGCGACCTTCTCGTGGGTGAACGGCGACTTGGCGGACATCAGACCGAAGCCGAGGATCACGACGACCACCGATGCGATCGCGTAGACAGTGGTCATCCGCGAGGACAGCTTGATCGCGGCCGCGTCCTTCAGGCGCAGGCCGCGGGAGGCGGTGGTCGTGGCGTGGACGAGAGGGCCGATCGCGAAGACAGCCGCGACCAGGTGGAGGGCGAGCAACACCTTGTACATGGCGGCGAGGCTACGCCGCGTGGCGCCACCGAGACGCGCCGGGGCACCCGGAATTGGCGAGCGGTCCACGCTCCGCTAACGTTCTGGTCGTCGCCAGAGCCGCCGTGAGACCGGAGGCAAAGGAGTCGATGCGGACGTAGCTCAGTTGGTAGAGCGCAACCTTGCCAAGGTTGAGGTCGCGAGTTCGAGCCTCGTCGTCCGCTCCAAGCTCCACGGTGGCCCTCAGGCCGTCGCCAGGACGATTGGCGCAGCGGTAGCGCGCTTCCTTGACACGGAAGAGGTCACTGGTTCAAACCCAGTATCGTCCACCAGCATCACGCAGGTCCGCGGCCGGTCCTCTTAACGGAGTCGGCCTCGTTGCATGACGATTTGCCTCTATGCGGATTGCGCAGACGTTCAGCGTTCCGAGACCCCACGCGGATTGCGCACATGTTCAAACGGCGAGTCTGGCCTCCCGGCGCTGCCCACGTGTTCATCCCACCGGGTGGCACCGGTGACAGCCCCTGCCGACCGGGCTTGGCGGCGTACAAGTCGGCGTATTGGTCCGACCGCCCGGGCGCGCCCTCGGGCCGCTGGATGTCCGTTCACATCGGATCGGGTCAGATCGCGTCGATTCCGGGATGGGTACCGGAGGGTCAGTCGCACCGTGAGGAGAAAGCGATGACTGCCTACGGGATCTATGCGCTCGTCCTGATCGTCGTGGTGATGGTCGGCGTAGCCGTCTTCATCCTGCTCTTCGAGCGCAAGCGCGCTCGAAGATCGAGCACGACCTGCACGACATGTCCCGCAGACGAGGAGATCGATGAGCGGGTCAGCGAACCGGCCATCGGGGTACTGACCGGACGTGCAGGTCCCCCTCTCGACACTCGATGACGTCGCCGGCGAAGTCCGGGCGCGTCTTGCCGCCTGGGGTCGGCGCGGCTTTCTGTTCGCCGTACTCCTCCTCGTCGTGGCCGGCCTTCTCGGCTACCTCGGCATGAAGACCGGGACGGTCTCGGCGACCACCGGTTCCTATCGCCTCGAGCTGCAGTATCCGCGGATCGCCCGCGCGGGACTCGATGCTCCATGGCAGTTGACCGTGACCCGACCGGGCGGCTTCGACGGTCCGGTCACCGTCGAGGTGACGAGCGCCTACTTCGACATCTTCGAGTCGCAGGGCGTCACTCCGCAGCCCTCCGACGAGACGACCGACGGCCAGTGGGACCGGATGACCTTCGACAAGCCGAAGGGCGACACCCTGACGATCGACTACGACATCTACGTCCAGCCCGCGAGCCAACAGGGCCGCAGTGGTACGGCGCGGATCCTCGACCACGGTAGTCCCGCCGCGAGCGTGGACTTCAGGACAAGGCTGGTGCCCTGATGGAGATCGTGCTCCGTGCGCTGGTGATCTACTGCTTCCTCTGGGCGATCACGCGGGCCCTCGGTCGCTCCACCCTGGGCGAGTTGAGCACCTTCCAACTGCTGATCTACGTGACGATGGGCGACCTGGTGCAGCAGGCCGTCACTCAACAGGACTACTCCGTGACAGCGGGCCTCCTCGCCGTCGGCACCTTCGCGATGATCACAGTCGCGATCGGCTGGGTGCAGTGGCGCTTCCCACGGGTGCGCCCACTCACCTCTGGGCGCGCGGTGCTCGTCTGGAAGGACGGCCAAGCGATGGAGAGGACCATGCGCGACGAGCGGCTCTCGGTTGCCGATCTCCTGGTCTCTGCCCGCCAGCAGGGCATCCGGAGTACGGCCGAGATCGAGTATGCCGTGCTCGAGGCAGACGGCAAGATCGCGTTCTTCACCTACCGGGACCAGGACAGCGGCTCGCCGGACACAGCACCGGAGACGTGAGGTCGCAGCCCGCGACGACCGCCTTCAGCCGGTCACGGCGGTCGGCCTCGGCCCGCAGTTCGCGGGCGGCACCGTGTGACCTGGTGCCGCACCCAACCTGTTCCCGGGGTCCTAAGGTCGACCCTGTGAGCGTCCTCATCACCGCGACCGAGCTGGCCGCCGCCCTCGACTCCCCCGCCCCGCCCGTCGTCCTCGACGTACGCTGGCGCCTCACCGTCGCCGGAGGCGCGCAGTACGACGGGCATGCCGACTATCTCGTCGGCCACATCCCCGGGGCGGTCTTCGTGGACCTCGATACCGAGCTCGCGGCACCCGGCCCCGCCACCGCGGGCAGGCACCCGCTACCCTCACCCGCCGACTTCGAGCGCTCCGCCCGCAGGTGGGGCATCGACGACGGCTCCGCGGTGGTCGTGTACGACGGTGACGGGAACCTCGCGGCCGCCCGGGCATGGTGGTTGCTGCGCTGGGCAGGACTGACCGACGTGCGCCTTCTGGACGGCGCCCTGCCGGCATGGGTGGTGGAGGGCCGACCGCTGGCGAGCGATGAGGTCGTGCCGACCCCAGGCGATGTCACCGTTCGGCCCGGCAGCGTGCCGACCATCGACGCCGACGTCGCCGCCTCCTGGGCGGACACACGGGGCGGCGTCCTGGTCGATGCCCGTGCACCGGAGCGCTACCGCGGGGAGACCGAGCCGATCGACCCGAAGGCCGGCCACATCCCCGGCGCAGTGAACGCTCCGACCGGCGGCAACCTGGACGACGAGGGCCGGTTCCGCTCGGCCGCTGAATTGCGCGCCCGGTTCGAGTCGCTGGGCGTCACCGCAGACGCCCCGGTCGCCGCCTACTGCGGCTCCGGAGTCACAGCGGCTCACGAGGTCGCCGCGCTGACCATCGCCGGCTTCGACGCCGCCCTCTACCCGGGCTCGTGGTCGCAGTGGAGCAACACCGACCGACCGGTCGCCAC
>Ga0164242_10001384_pt1 | contig 28707 bp, 28 predicted proteins | sample OricomgcompostMG_FD_108783 | JGI IMG/M metagenome (GOLD analysis project Ga0164242, IMG submission 108783) | Miracle-Growth compost microbial communities from Emeryville, California, USA - Original compost - Miracle growth compost (MG) ...
ACGCGCTAATCGCAATGCCGCCCACGAGTCCGCCGAGCGCCGGGATCGATGCCGGATAGCCGGCGTCACGCGCCGAAAATAATGGCGCGCACGATTTTTTCGACTTCGGCTTCCGCCAGATTGGTCTCGGCCAGATTCATCAACCGGCGGCGCAACAGTCCGCTCAGCGTGGCATGAATGACGCGCGCACCCGTTTGCGCATCGAATGAAGGGGAAAGGCATGCGCGATGCATCGCGCGGCGCAGCCATTCCTCGAACCGTAATTCGGAATCGCGATTCGCCATCACGACGCGCTCGAAAAGCGGTGCGGCTTCAGCCGCGTTTTCGAACAGATTGTAGACAAGCGCATACAACCGCGTAGTTCGCGGCACATCCGTCGCCTCGCGCCAGCACCGTTTGACCTCCTCGATGAGTTCCTCGACGGGACGATCCCCGCATGCCGCCAGATTGACGGTGAACGGATCGAGTGGCCGCAGGGCGTCCTCGAAAATGGCTTCGAGCAATGCGATCTTGTTAGTGAAGTGCCCATAGACGGCACCCCGCGTCACCCCCGCATATTCCGCAATTTTGCCGAGCGTCGTGCCCGCGAGGCCCTTTTCATGGAACACGCATTGAGCGGCCTCCAGAAGCGCCGCTCGAGTGGCAAGCGCCTGTTCGCGAGTACGCTTCACGTTCTTTTCCCCAGTTTGCGGCCCCTGCGCGCGTCGATCGCACAAGGGCCGCCAGTCACGCTTTGGGTGATGCCGTCATTCGACCTGGGCGTGCGGCTTCGAGCCGTTTTCCGCAGCGGCTTCCACGGCGGGCTCGGCCCATCCGCCACCCAGCGCGCGATAGAGATCCACCGTATTGCTCATGCGCGAAAGCTGAATCTTGATGAGATTCTGCTGCGCGTCGTACAGCGAGCGCTGGTTCACGAGCACGTTCAAATAGTCGTCGACACCTTGCCGATAGCGCTCGTCGGAAAGGTCGTAAGCCGACTGGCTCGCCTCCACGAGTTGACGCTGGGCACTTTCCTCCTGCGCCCATGTGACCCGCCCGTCGAGCGCATCGGAGACCTCGCGGAACGCCGTCTGGATCGTCTTCTGATAGGTCGCCACCGCGATATCGCGATTGACCTTCGCCACGGCGAGATTCGCGCGGTTGCGCCCATAGTCGAAGATCGGCACGGTGATCGACGGACCGAACGACCACGCCGCGCTGCCCGGATCGAACAGATCGCGCAGCGACGCGCTCGCGGTGCCGCCGCTCGCGGTCAGCGCAATGCGCGGGAAGAACGCCGCACGCGCCGCGCCGATATTCGCGTTCTGCGCCAGTAACCGATGCTCGGCCGACATGACGTCGGGCCGGCGCGTCAGCAGATCGGAGGGCAGCCCGGCAGGCAGATTCTCGTCGAGCTTGAGCGCCGCGAGCGTTTCCGGCGCGACGAGATCGGCGCTCAACGGCGCGCCCACCAGCAGCGTCAGCGCATTGACGTCCTGCCGGACCTGCCGGTCGTACTGCGCGAGATTGACTTGCGCCGTCTGCACGGAAGTCTGGGCCTGGCGCAGATCGAGCAGCGACGCCACGCCGTTGCGATAGCTCGATTCCGTAATCTTCAGCGAGGCCTGCTGATTCAGCAGCGTGTTTGCAGTGAGCGCCTTGAGATCCTGGTCGGCCTGCAGCGTCAGCCATGCGTTCGCCACCTCGGCGATCAGACTGATCTGCGCGGCCTTGCGCGTTTCGGCCGTCGCCAGATAGCTCTGGAGCGCCTGCTCCGACAAGCTGCGAATGCGGCCAAAAAGGTCCAGTTCGTACGACGCCACGCCGCCCACGCTATAGCTGCGCGTCACGCCGGCCTGCCCGGTCGTCGAAACGTCGGCGGGCAGGCGCTGGATCGATCCGCTCGCGCTGGCCGAAAGCGTGGGCAGCAGGTCGGCGCGCTGGATGCGGTACTGCGCGCGCGCCGACTCGATGTTCAGTATCGCCACGCGCAGATCGCGGTTGTTCTCCAGCGCCATCGCGATCAGCTTCTGCAGACGCGCATCGGTGTAGTAGTCGCGCCAGTCGATGTCGGCGGCCAGCGGGCCAGGTGTTTGCGCCGTCGACGATACATCGTAGTGCGATGCAACTGCCGGATCGGGCCGTTGATAGTGCGGGATCATCGTGCAGCCCGCCGCCAGCGCGAGCGCGGGCCACACCGCCAGTTTCGGGGTCGTCATGCTTCCACCTTTTCGGTCGCGTCGGTTGTTTCTGTCGGCTTGGTCTTGCGGCGCGCAATGAAGCCCGTGACCAGCACATAGAAGAGCGGTACGAAGAAGATCGCCAGGAAAGTCGCGGTCAACATGCCGCCCACCACGCCCGTGCCCACGGAGTGCTGGCTGCCCGACCCCGCGCCGCTCGAGATCGCCAGCGGCAGCACGCCCAGCACGAATGCCATCGAGGTCATGATGATCGGACGCAGCCGCATGCGCGCGGCGTACACGGCGGCCTGCGCGAGCGGCATGCCTTCGCGTTCGTACAGATCCTTGGCGAACTCGACGATCAGAATGGCGTTCTTCGCCGAAAGCCCCACCGTGGTGAGCAGGCCCACCTGGAAGAACACATCGTTCGCGAGGCCGCGCGCAAGCGTCGCCACCACGGCGCCGATCACGCCGAGCGGCACCACCATCAGCACCGAGAACGGCACGGACCAGCTTTCGTACAGGGCCGCGAGACAGAGGAACACGATCAGGATCGAGAGTGCGTAGAGCGCCGGCGCCTGCGAACCCGACAACTGCTCTTCGTACGACAGGCCCGTCACGGCAACGCTGAATCCCTTCGGCAACTGCGCGGCGATCTTCCGCACTTCGGCCATCGCTTCGCCCGAGCTATGGCCCTCGGCCGGCTGCCCCTGCAGTTCGACCGCCGAAATCCCGTTGTAACGCTCGAGCTTGGGCGAGCCGTATTCCCAATGGCTGCTCGCCACCGCCGAGAACGGCACCATCTGGTTATTGCCGTTGCGCAGATACCAGCGGCTCAGATCTTCCGGGCTCATGCGCGAAGCGGGATTGCCCTGCACGTAGACCTTCTTCACGCGGCCCCGATCGACGAAGTCGTTCACGTATTCGGAACCCCACGCGGCCGTCATGGTGTCGTTGATGTCCGCGATGCTCACGTCGAGCGCACGCGCCTTTTCGTCGTCGATGTCGACATGGAATTGCGGCTCGTCATTCATGCCGTTCGGGCGCACGTTCACCAGCAGCGGATCTTGATGCGCGAGGCGCAGGAATTGGTCGCGCGCCGCCATCAATGCAGCATGGCCCTGCCCCGTGTCGTCCTGGAGATAGATGTCGAAACCCTGTGCGTTGCCAAGCTCGAGCACGGCGGGCGGCACGATGGGAATGACGACGCCGTCCTTGATCTTCGAGAACGCGACGCGCGAGCGCTGCGCCAGATCGAAGACGCTCGTATTCGCGCCCTTGCGCTCCTCCCACGGCCTGAGCCGCACGAACGCAAGCGCCGAATTCTGGCCGCGGCCCGCGAAGTTGAAACCGTTGACCGTGAACACGTCGGAGACAATGGCCGATTCATCCTTCAGCAGATAATCGCGCACCTGGGTCAGGACGTCTTCGGTGCGCTCCGCCGAGGCGTTACCCGGCATCTGCACCTGCACGAACATGAGGCTCTGGTCTTCGTCCGGCAGGAAGGCCGTGGGGATGCGCGTGAAGAGCGCGCCCATGCTCGCGACGATCACGGCATAGATGAGGAGATAACGCCCCTTCCTGCCGAGCATCGACGCCACCGCGCCTTCATAACGCGCGGCGCCCCGGTCGAAGGTACGGTTGAACCAGCCGAAAAAACCGCGCTTTTCGTGGTGGCCGGCATGAGCCGGCTTGAGGATCGTCGCGCACAGGGCCGGCGTGAAGACGAGCGCGACCAGCACGGAAAGCGCCATGGCCGAAACGATCGTGATCGAAAACTGGCGATAGATCACGCCGGTCGAGCCGCCGAAGAACGCCATCGGCAGAAACACGGCGGACAGCACCATCGCGATGCCGACCAGCGCGCCCTGGATCTGCCCCATCGACTTCTTCGTCGCTTCCTTCGGGCTCAAGCCCTCTTCGGCCATCACGCGCTCGACGTTCTCGACCACCACGATCGCGTCGTCCACCAGCAGGCCGATCGCGAGCACCATGCCGAACATCGTCAGCGTATTGATGGTGAAGCCGCAGGCCGCGAGCACGCCGAACGTGCCCAGCAGCACGACCGGCACGGCCAGCGTGGGAATCAGCGTCGCGCGGATATTCTGCAGGAACAGATACATCACGAGAAACACCAGCGCGATGCCTTCGAGCAGCGTCTTCACCACTTCGTGAATCGATGCGCGCACAACGGGTGAAGTGTCGTACGGAATGACGATCTTCACGCCGGGCGGCAATAGCGGCTCTTTCTCCTTGAGCAGCTTCTTGACGGCCTGCACGGTCTCCAGCAGATTGGCTCCCGTGGCGAGACGCAGCGCAATGCCGGCGGCCGGCTTGCCGTCGTAGAGGCTCGAAATAGAGTAGTTCTCCGGCCCGAGGCTCACGGTCGCGACATCGCCCAGACGCACCTGCGAGCCGTCCGCGTTGACCTTGACGAGAATCTTGCGGAATTCGTCGGCCGTGCGCAGGCGCACCTTGCCGATCACCGTGGCGTTCAACTGGATGCCGCCGCGCGCCGGCAAGCCGCCAAGCTGCCCCGACGAGACCTGCACGTTCTGCGACTGGATCGCGGCCGTGACATCCTGCGGCGTGAGCGAATAGCTATCGAGCTTCGCCGGGTCGAGCCAGATACGCATCGCGTATTGCGAGCCCATCAGCAGATAATCGCCCACGCCCTTGGTGCGCAGGATCGGATCCTGAAGATTCGAGGCGAGGAAGTTGCCGAGGTCGCCGGTGGACATCTTGCCGTCTTCGGAAACCAGCGTCGCGACCATCATGAAGTTGATCTGATACTTCACGACGCGGATGCCCTGCTGCTGCACTTCCTGCGGCAGCAGCGGCGTGGCGAGCGAGAGCTTGTTCTGCACCTGAACCTGGGCGATATCCGGGTTGGTACCCTGATCGAAGGTGGCGATGATGGTCATGCTGCCGTCGGCATTGCTTTCCGACGATATGTAGCGCAAACCATCGAGGCCGTTGAGCTGCTGCTCGATCGGCTGCACCACGGTGTCCTGCACCGTCTGCGCGGACGCGCCCGGGTAGGTCACCTGGATCGAGACAGCGGGCGCCGCGATATTCGGGTACTGGTTGATCGGCAGCGAGCGGATCGCCAGATAGCCCGCCAGCATGATGATGATGGCGATCACCCATGCGAACACGGGGCGTTTGATAAAGAACTGGGACATGACCGCTCCGCCTAGCTACCGTTGGCCTGCATGGCGGCAGACGTGTCCAGGCTCAGATCGACGTGAACGTTCGACGCGGGTTTCGCCACGACCTTCATGCCGGGCTGAAGCCGCTGAACGCCTTCGGTCACCACGCGATCGCCGGCGCGCAGCCCGGCATCCACGAGCCAGGTGTTACCGATCGTGCGGTTCACCACGATCTGCTTCTGCTGCACGGTGTTATCGGCGTTCACCACCCACACCACCGGCTTGCCGGTCGTGTCGCGCGAGACGCCCTGCTGCGGCACGAGGATGGCCGCATTGCGCACGCCTTCGTCGAGCGACGCACGCACGAACATGCCGGGCAGCAGTTCGTGATCGTGATTGGGAAATTCGGCGCGCACGGTGACCGAGCCGGTCCCCTCATCCACGGTGACTTCGGAGAACCTCAGCACGCCGGTCTGCGCGAAGGGCGTGCCGTCTTCGAGCACGAGGCCCACGCTGGCGTCGCCGGCGCCGGTCGTGCGCAACTGGCCGCTCTTCAGTTCCTTGCGCAGCCGCAGCATCTCGGTGGACGACTGCGTCACGTCCACGTAGATGGGATCGAGCTGCGTGATCACGGCCATGGCCTGCGCCTGGCCGCTCGTGACCAGCGCGCCCTCGGTGACTGCGGATCGGCCGATGCGTCCGGAAATGGGCGCATAGACACGCGTGTAGTCCAGATTGACCCTGGCCGTTTCGACGTCGGCCTGCGCCTGCCGGTAGGCCGACATCGCGTCGTCGTACTGCTGCCGGCTCACGGCGTTGTCGGCGATGAGCTTCTGGTCGCGTTCGGCCAGATTCTGCGCCGACATCAAGGCGGCGCGCGCCTTGTCGTAGGCCGCGCGATAAGGCGCGTCGTCGATCTGGTAGAGCTGCTGCCCCTGCCTGACGTCCGTGCCCTCGGTAAAAAGACGCTTCTTGACGACGCCGTTCACCTGGGGACGCACCTCCGCCACGCGCCACGAATTCGTGCGGCCCGGCAACATGGCCTTGAGGGTGACGGGCTGCTCCGCCAGCGTCACCACGCCGACTTCGGTCACGGACGCCGGGGCTTCCTGCTTTTTATCGCATCCCGCGAGCGCCAGCGCGCCGGCCATCGAGCAGACGATCAGCACGGTACGCCCCGCCGTCACGCCATGGTGCGCAAAAGCTTTGTATCGATTCCTGCTAATTTCGTTATCCATATTAATTTCACTGACTCCGCACGGCCGTCCCTGCTTCGGACCCACGCATTATTTCGGGCAAGCAGCCACGATCGAACCACTCTCACCCTCGTCAACGGATCGCTCGACTGTATTCAACGATCGTTGAATTTTGAGGATGATAGTGGGCTTCGTAGCGCGCTGTCAATCGCGCAAACGGGAAAACGCCGCTATTTGAGTGCGCCTTTAGGTGACGAAGCCGAATCTTGAACGCTCGATGTTGACATTTACGCACCTTTCGCCCAGAATACCCATATTCAACATTCGTTGAATATAGTCTCGGATCGATCGTGGGCGCGCTCGCTCAAGACCGGGCCCGCTTTCGCATTAGGGATATCAGTTGGATCAACTCGAATCGATACGCAGCTTCCTGGAAGTCGTGCGTTCGGGAAGTCTCACGGGCGCGGCAACGAAGCTGGCCGTCTCCAGTGCGATGGTGAGCCGCCACGTCAAGGCGCTCGAAACGCAGCTCGGCGCACGGCTGCTCTCCCGCACCACGCGCAGCATGTCGCTCACCGAGATCGGCGAGCGGTATTTCGAGCGCATGCGCAAGCTCGTGAGCGACCTGGACGAATGCGAACGCTCGCTCGCCAGCCTCGCGCACCAGCCCGTCGGCAATCTGCGCATCGTGGCGCCGGCGTTCTTTTCGTATCGCCATCTGGCGTCGTACCTGTATCAGTACAACCGCCTGTATCCGCAGGTGCGGATCGCATTGGATCTGGTCGATCAGCCGTTCGATCTGGTCAACGACGGCTATGACGTCGCGCTCGTCGAGACCACGACGATCGCTTCGTCCAGCGTGATTGCCCGGCAGCTCTGGGACGAGCCGTTGGTTGCCTGCGCCTCGCCCGAATATCTGGCCCGTTGCGGCACGCCGGCGCATCCGCGCCAACTGAGCGGTCACGCTTACGTCGCGATGGCTGCGAGGCACGCCGCCACGGGCGCCCTGTTACTCGACGGCCCCGATGGGCGCTTCAGGATCGGACAGAAGCCCGCCATGCTCGTGAACAACATCGACGCGCTGATGCAGATGATCCGCGCGGGCGCGGGAATGGGTTTCGCGCCTCTCGCGATCGCGCAGGAGGACATCGCGGAGGGGCATTTGAGCGTGGTGCTGCCCGACTACGCGACACCGCCGGTCTCCATCAGCGTCGTGTATCCGAGCAGGGAATATCTGCCCGCGAAGGTACGCACCTTCATCGACCATCTCGTGGCATCGGTGGACAACGCGCGCGAGTCCATGCCTGCGGAATCCGTGGCGGCCGTTGCGTCAACACGATCCGTGGAGACTGCCGGCCAGATTGCCGTGGAGCGATGGGTGCGCAGCCCGCACGCACTGGCTAGCGAAAAACACCAAGCGCTATCTCAAGCACGCACTGCCTGAATGCCTCCGGCTTGCCGGGCAACGCGGAAAATTTCGACAGCACGTGGCTGTAGGACACCGCATTGCTGATCGCGTTCACCATCATGTAGTGCATGACGTCGGGGTCGTGCGGCTTGAGCTTGCCCGCCTCCATCGCGTCGACCAGCAGCGGCACGAACGCATCGCGATACGGTCGCATCAGCCCTTCGATCAGCACGTTCAGGCGCTCGCCCTGCTCGGTCGTGGCCGTCGAGAAAAACATGCCGATGTAGCGGTCCTCGAAGACGAAATCGATGAAGAGGATCAGCGCCTGTTTGATGCGCTCGCGCGGCGACATGCGGGCGAGCTGCAACTGCTTCGTAGCCTCGATCAACGGACCGAGCTGTTGCGAGAGCTGCTCGACCACCGCGGTCCACAGCCCTTCCTTGGACCCGAAATGATGCGACATGAGCGCCGGATCGACGCCGGCCAGCCGTGCGATCTCCCGTACGCTCGTCCCCTCGTAGCCCTGCGTCGCGAACATCTGCCGCGCGCCGCGCAGCAGCGCATCGAAGCCCGTCAATGCGGTGCCGGCCGGACGCCCGCGGCTGCGCTTCGTTCCGGGCGATCTGGACCGGGTGCTGGTGACAGTCATGATGGGCCCGGCCCCTCTGGAGTTCACATGGTCGCGAGTATAGCAATTGGCATCGCGCGCCATAGCCTGTTGCGCGGCCTGCTACGCTTCCGGATCACGCGAGGCGGATTTTCGGGTAGGCCCAGCCGTTGATGCGCTCGGCGGTCCACAGCAGCGTGGCCTTGCGCAGACCGTGCAAAGCCTGCTGATGACGGCGATACAACATCGCGTGGCTCAACTGCGCGAGACGCCCGCGAATGAAACCACCGCGGAAAAAACCGAAACGCCCCAGCGTGCCGAACGCGTCATAGTCGCTCAGCGACACGAGCGAGCCGAAATCGCGAAACACGAACGCGGGCAGCGGCTTGCCCGCGAACCAGCCCGGCAGATGCCGCGCAAGGTGCTCGGCCTGCTGCGTTGCGACCTGCGCGGTCGGCGCCAAGGCGCGTTCGGCACCTGCCGGCGTGAGACTCGAACAATCGCCGAGTGCGAATACATGATCGTCGTTTGCCGATTGCAGGGTCGGGCTCACCACGATCTGGTTCGCGCGGTTGGTCGCGAGACCGTCCAGTCCGTTCAGAAAATCCGCGGCCTTCACGCCGGCCGCCCAGACCATCAGATCGGCTTCGGCCACGGCGCCATCGTCATGGACGAAGCCGCCAGGCCTGGCCTCGGTCACGCGCGTCCCGGTCTTCACGCTGAAGCCGATCTTTTCGAGTTGCTGCTGGCTCGACGCGGAAATATTGGGTGGAAACGCCCCGAGGATGCGCGGGCCGCTTTCGAGCAGCGTCAGTTGCAGGCGTTCGCGCACCGACGCATCGCCATAGGCCGCCCCGATTTCGAGCAGCCGGCTCAGTTCGGCCGCCAGTTCCACGCCGGTCGCGCCGCCGCCGACGATCGCCACGCGCAGCGCCTCGTCGCGCGCCACGCTGCGAAACACCCGCGCCCGCAGCGCTTCGTTGAAGTTTTCAGCCTGCTTCTGGCTGTCGATGAAATAGCAGTTGCCGGCGACGCCCGGCACGCCAAAGTCGTTCGCACTGCTACCGAGTGCGAGCACCAGCGCGTCGTATTCGACTTCGCGCGGCTCCAGCACCATGCCGCCCTCGGGCGTGGTGAGCGCACCCAGCTCTACCCGGCGCCGCGAGCGGTCGAGTCCCAGCATCTCGCCGGGCTCGTAGGTGTAGGCATGCTCGCTCGCGTGCGCGAGAAAGATGACCTGCTGTTGCTGGACATCGCGAGTACCGGCCGCGATCGTGTGCAGCATCGGCTTCCAGATATGCGTCGGGCTTTTGTCGATCAGCGTGATCTGCGCCTTGCCCGCGCGCCCGAGCGTATCGCCGAGCCTGGTTGCCAACAGGATGCCGGCGATGCCGCCGCCCACGATCGCGATGCGTACCGGATTCTTCATTTTTAATTCAACATTTGATGAATAAATGCCATGGTAAACCCTCGCCGCACCGTGTGTCAAACCGGCGGAGTATTCACAAAACGAGCCCCACGGATCTTCAATGTAGTGGAAATAATTCGAGCCGGGCACGTGGCGCCCCCGTGCCCCAGTCTCTCGCGTATCCGACCGCCGCCATCTGCGCGGCGCGTGGGTGAAAGCAATCAGCGCTACGTGCGAGCGCGCGGGAATCCCGAAGGACGATTTCCAGTTCCGCGATTGGCGGGCCAAGGTGGCCGGGACGGATAAGACAGGCGCGACGGGAGACATTCGGCAGGCCCCAAAGCAGTCCGGGCACGGCTCGATAAGCATGACCGACACTACGTTCGGAAGCGCCGCAGGGACAAGGTCGGACCGACCAGATAGGAGGAATTGCGGAGCAAACGGCGTTTTGCGGAGCGCAAAACGACCTTGAAAAATCGCTAGAAACCTTGGTGGGCCGGGTCGGGTTCGAACCGACGACGGGATTTCTCCGGTGGATTATGAGTCCCTCCCGACGCGTCACCACAACCCACCAATATCTTATAAAACAGTCACTTAGCCTCACACGGATCACTTCGCGTCGGCATCCGATCACATCCCCGTTGACCCTTCGTTGAACCTTTTCTAATACGTTCCGGTGACGTTGCCCGCGAATTTCGTACCCGCTACGCGAGCAGCGCCGACAGCAGATAGCGATTGTCGGTGCCGAGAAAACTCGGCTGGATCAGCACGCCGTTCGACATGCCGTGCCGGTCGAGCATCGCCAGATACTGGTCGAGCGACGCGTCGTAGGTGATCGTGTAGCGATGGCCGGGCACGAGCGGCAGGTTCTTCAGGAACACATGCGCGTGAGTGTCGATGCCGGTGATGGTGTCGCGCCGGCCGGTGGCCGAGGTAGCGCAACCGCTGAGCAGGTCGGCCAGCGCGAGCCCGACCCGCGCGCGGTTGAACGAGCGCCTCGTAATCATGTTTGTCTCCTGCACGTTGTTGTTGAAATGGGAAATAGCCCGCCATGTGCCTCTACATCATGCGCGCGACGAGAAAGATCGGCACGAACGACAGCACCGTCGACAGCGCGACGACGAACGCCATCAGTTGATGGTCGCCGCCGTACTGCGTCGACAGCACGTAGGAATTGCTCGCGCACGGCAACACGGAATACAGCAGGATCAGATTCGCCGCGAGCGTGGGCACCGGAAACAGCTTTGTCGCGCTCAACGCGAGCAGCGGGAAAGCGGCCAGCCGCACCGCGGTCGTGACAAGCCCCGCGCAGATGATCTTGGTTTCGCGGCGCGGCAACCGTAGCGCCGCGCCGACGCAGATCAGGCTCAGCGGCAGCGCGGAACCGCCGAGCACGTCGACGGTTTGCGCGAGCACGGGCGTCAGGCGCCAGTCCATCAGATTCAGCACGATCCCGATCGCGCTCGCGACGATCAGCGGATTCGCCGCGACCTTCGCGAGAATGCGCACGATGCCGCCGTTGCGTCCGCTCGCCTGCTCGAACGACAGCAGCACGAGCGTGTTCGAGATCGCCACCATGTACGCGACGACCACCGCCGCGATCCCGTACTCGGCGCGGCTCAGCAAGCCCGCCGCGACGGACAGAAAAATGTAGCTGTTAAAGCGGATCGATCCCTGCACGATCGACGTGAACGACGCATGCGGCACCGCGCACACCCGGCAGCCGATCACCACCGCCGCGAGCACGGCGAGCGTGAGTCCGGTGAGCAGCACGATCACCGAGCGCGACGATGCGTCGAGCGGACCCGCAAGTCCGATCGAATGAAGCAGGAACGCGGGGAACAACACGTAATGCGTGAGCTTTTCGGCGGACGGCCAGAACTGCTCGTGAAGAAAACCCGCACGGCGTACCGCGATGCCGATGCAGATCAGGGCGAACGAAGGAGCGACGGCGATCCAGGCGAGTTCCGTATGCATGGTGAATTTGGTAGGGTTGAAAACGGATGATCGGGGCGGCGTTCAGGCCGCATCGTTGCATGTCACGGCGCTGGCCGCCACAGCGGCGTCGGGTTCGATGCGCAGTCCGACCGCCGCCAGCGCTTCATACGCGAGCGCCGGCGCAAAGCGCACGCCGGACCCCGACGCGCCGCCGACCGCGCAGGCGTTCTGCCCCAACGGCACGACGCGCGGATTGCGATCCGCCGTGTACCGGTGCAGCGTCGCGGCCTCGCTCGACGCGAATTTCAGCGACGTGTCGCCAACGAACTGCGGCCAGCGAAAACAGAACGTGCAGTACGCGTGACAGGTCTGACCGTGGCTCGGGAGATACAGCACCGTCTGCGCGTATTTGTGCTGGATGCCGGCGCAGTGTTCGCCATCGAGTTCCGGCTCGTTGAGCCGTTGATCGGCGGGATGCGGATTCATCGGCTCGCGCAGTTGCGCGATCAGCGCGTCGAGTTCCGGCGCGCGGGATGCGTCGCGCGCGAGCGCGGCGAGCTGCGCCAGATCGTCGGGCGGCAGCATGTCGGGTTGCGAGAACGTCAGGCGGAACAGCGGATCGTCCGGCACGTTGGACCAGTCGATCAACTGCTCGATGACGTAACGGTTGAACTTGAACGGCAGCACTCGGGCGACGAGCCCGATCTGCTCGCGCATACTCGGCGGCAGCGCCGCGAGTTGCGGGATGTCGTCCAGCTTCGAACGGTTGTAGGCCTTGAATACGGCACGGACCGGAATCGACCGCAGCGGCGGCCGGCCGCGGCTTCGTCGCGCGATACCGCGCCCCGGCCTTCGGATGGATTCATCATTGATTCGACTCCACGTCAGAAAGCACTGATTGGTGTCACGTCGATTTCGACTTCCCCTACCGCTTGCCTGCGTCTTTGCGCTTTTGTTCTGCGTTCGTTCTGCCGCTCTCAGGCTCTGCTTCTCCTCGCTTCTGCATCTCTTCGCGTCTGCTCACGCTTACACGCGTCTAACCACGCCACCTCGCGGCCATTCAACGCGGCGCGGCCGCGCCCACCGCCCCATCCGCCGCGCATGCGCGCCGCGCCGGATGCGTCTCCGGCATCCGCCAGTACACGAGCAGCGAAATCGCGCCGCAGGCCACCACGTACCAGAAGAACATCGACTCGTTGCCGCTCGCCTTCAGCCGCAGCGCGACGAATTCGGTCGTGCCGCCGAGGATCGCCGTCGTCAGCGCATACGGCAGTCCGACCGCGAGCGCGCGGATCTGCGGCGGAAAGAGCTCGGCCTTCACCAGCATGTGCACGGACGTGAAGCCGCTGAGCACGACGAGTCCGAGGAACACGAGCGCGAATGCGGCGAGCGGATCGTGCACCGCGCCGAGCATCGTGAAGATCGGCACCGACAGCAGCGTCGCGCCGATTCCGAACCACAGCAGCACCGGCTTGCGTCCGAACAGATCCGACGCGAGCCCGAACAACGGTTGCAGCGGCATGTACAGCAGCAGCGCGGCGGTGCAGATCCAGGTGGCCGTGCTTTTGGTCAGGCCGACCGAGTTCACGAGGTATTTCTGGATGTAGACGGTGTAGGTGTAGAACGCGACGGTGCCGCCGATCGTGATGCCGATCGCGAGCAGCAGTTCGCGCCAGTGCGCGGCGAGTTCGGCGGTCGTGCTCGACTGCGCGGCACGCGTGCGGCTCGTGACGAACGCCTCGCTCTCGACGACGTTGCGGCGCATGTAAAGCGCGAACAGCGCGAGCAGGCCGCCGAGCACGAACGGAATCCGCCAGCCCCAGCGCTCGATGTCCGTGGTGCCGGCAAAAAACTGCTGCATCGCCAGCATCAGACCGAGCGCGACGAGCTGGCCCGCGACCACGCTGACCTGCAGGAATCCGACATAAAAACCGCGCCGGTCCGGTGGCGCGATCTCGCTCAGATACGTCGCGCTGGTTCCGTACTCGCCGCCCATGCTCAAACCCTGCAGCAGCCGCGCGACGACCAGCAGCGCGGGGGCCAGCATGCCGATCGTCGCGTAGGTCGGCGTGAGCGCGATCAGCATCGATCCCGCGCACATGCCGAGCACCGATTTCGTCAGCGCCGCCTTGCGGCCGTAACGATCCGCGTAGAGGCCGACGAGCCAGCTTCCCACCGGACGCGCAACGTAACCGACCGCCGCGATCGCCGCCGTGTTCATCAACTGCACGGTGGGCCGGTCGGCGGGGAAAAACGCGGGCGCGAAGTAGATCGAGAAAATGCTGTACGCGAGAAAGTCGTACCACTCGATCAGATTGCCGGCCAGACCGCCGACGAGCGAGCCAATACGCGGCATCTTATTCGTCGCCGCGGAAAAAGATGCTGTCACGGTTGTCTCCTTGCTGTGTTGTTGCGCCGCCGTTCGTGCGGCGCGGCTATTTTGCGAGCGCTCTGTCGGCTACGTGCCCCGCGCGGCATATCGGGCGTCGAGGGCGTCGAAACGGGACTTGTCAACGAGCCGTTGCCTTTCGGCGAACGGCGCGACGAGCGCCGGATTCTCGTCGAGGCGACCAGTGTTGCGTAGCGTTGTAAGTGCGGTCTGCATCCCGCGCACCGCGCCCTGCAGCGCGGCGTTCGCGTAGAGCACGACGCCGTAGCCAAGGCGCGCTAGTTCGTCGCGCGGGCGCGTAGGCGTCTTGCCGCCGATCACGATGTTGATGAGCTGCGGTGCATCGAACAACGCCGGCAGCCGCTCGACGTCCTCGGGCAGGTCCATGGCCTCTATGAACAGCACGTCGGCCCCGGCCTCCGCATATAGATACGCGCGCTCGATCGCGTCATCTATTCCGTTGACCGCCGCCGCATCAGTGCGGGCGACAATCTGCAGATTCGAATCGATACGCGCGTCGACGGCCGCTTTCAGTTTGCCGACCATTTCGGCCGCAGAAATCACTTCTTTGCCGGCGAAGTGGCCGCATTTCTTCGGGAGCACCTGGTCCTCGAGCTGGATCGCGTCCGCGCCGCTGCGCTCGAGCGTGCGCACTGTGTGCATGACGTTCAGCGCGTTACCAAAGCCCGTGTCGGCGTCGACCATTAGCGGCAGATCGACAGCATCGCGCACGCGAACGGTATGCTCAGCCAGTTCGCCGAGCCCGACGAAGCCGAGATCGGGCAAGCCGAGCGACATGTTGGTGACGCCCGCACCGCTGAGATAGAGCGCGCCGAAGCCGAGATCGGCGGCAATGCGCGCGCTCAAAGCGTTGAAAGTGCCGGCAACGAGCAGGCCCTGCCGGGCGTCGATATCCCGCCGAAACTTGGCGCGACGATGTACGGTGTGATCGGTCATGTGATGCCTTATTGGTCGAAGCGGAAAAGAGTTTTTGGCGAGTCGCACAGGACACGCGCCCGTTCCTTGGGATCGGGCAGCCAGCATGCGAGCGACGCATGAGTCGCATCAAAATGAACGCGTTCGCGATGCTGCGTATGCGGCCAGTCGCTGCCCCAGACCAGCCGCTCGGCGGTGAACGCGCGGCGCAGTGCGCTCGCTGCGCCTAACGCCGCTTCCATGCCGTCGCCTTCGAGGCAATTCCGATACGCGGCCGACAGCTTGACCCACACGCGCCCCGTATCGGCTAGCGTCAGCAATTCGCGGAAGCCCGGATCGCACTCGCCGAGCGCCGCCGAGGGACGCCCGAAATGGTCGATTACGAGCGTGCATGACTGCGCGAGCAGCGTTGCGGCAATGCCTGGCACCGCGACCGCGTCGCGATGAATTTCGACATGCCAGCCGAGCGTGTTGATGCGCGTGAACAGCGCGCGCCACTCGGGCGCATTGAAGTCGGGAATCGGCAAGCCGACGAGATTCAGCCGCATTCCTACGACGCCCACGCGGTCCAGCGCGATCAGTTCGTCGTCGCCGATCGACGGGCCGACCACCGCGACGCCGCGAAATCTCGCGGGATAACGGTGCAACACGTCCACGAAAAACGAATTGTCTGGACCGAGAAAGCTCGGCTGCACGAGCACGGCGTGCGTGATGCCGTGCGCGGCCAGATGCGCCACGTAGGTGTTGAGCGACGCGTCGTAGTCCGGCGAGTGCCGCACGACGGGCGCACGCGGCAGCCCGCGCGCGAAGACGTGCGCATGCGCATCCACCGCCGCGAGGGCGGCTCCGTCGCCGTACCACGCGTCCACCGGCGACTGACGGGTCGTCAGATCGGCTTCCAGATTCGCGGCTTCGTTCGCTTCCTGATTCACTGCTCGATTCACTGCTTGATCCATGACGACAGCCTGCGACATGCGTCCACCTGAACAGCGGACGCCGGATTGAAGGGAAGACGGGAAATCAAAGCGATACGCCGGCGTGCGTGGGGTCGTTATCGATGCGAGAGGCCGCTCCGGTCGTGCGCCGCGCGTCGTAGCTCGGCATGAATAGCACCGCGATCAGAACGACTCCGTAGGCGAAGCCCGCGTCGATGCCGAGCGCCGTGCCAAGCGGCAACGATTCCCCCATGCGCCCCACCAGCACGGGGAAGCCAGCGGACACGATGCGGCCGAAGTTGTAGCAGAAGCCGACGCCACGCCCGCGCACGTTGCGCGGATACAGTTCGTTGAACAGCGTGCCGAGCGTCGCCGGAATACCCGCTGCGAACAGCCCGAGCGGAAAACCAAGTATCAGCATCGCGAGATTGCCGAGCGGCAAAAACACGTACAGATTGACCATGACCGCGCAGCACGCGGCGAACACCATCACGTTGCGGCGGCGGCCGATGCGGTCCTGCAGATACGCGCTGACGAAACAGCCGCAGATGAACGCGACGATCACGACCGCGAGATACGCGCCGGTGCCGAGCACCGACAGGTGGCGCTCGTTCTTCAGATAGGTCGGCAGCCAGATCGTGATCGCGTGATAGCCGCCGTGGGCGCCCACGCCGATCAAACCGCCGCTGATGGTCGCGCGCAGCACCGAGCGATCGAAGATGCCGACGGCCGGTTCCGCGTCGGCATGGACCGTCACCGAAGGCAGCGCGCGCGGCGGCTCGGAAATGGAACGGCGGATGTACAGCACGAGCAGCGCGGGCAACGCGCCGATCATGAACAGCACGCGCCACGCCCATTCGACCGGCAGCCACACGGACACCAGCATGTACAGCAGCACCGCGCCGCCCCAGCCGAAACCCCACGCGCTTTGCACAATGCCCATAGCCTTGCCGCGATGACGCGCGTCGACCGATTCCGCGAGCAGCACCGCGCCCGCCGTCCACTCGCCGCCGAAGCCCAGGCCTTGCAGCGCTTTCAGCACCAGCAGCTGTTCGAAGTTCTGCGCGAACGCGCTCAGAAACGTGAACGCCGAAAACCAGCACACGGTAATCTGCAAGGCGCGCACACGTCCGTAGCGATCGGCGATCCAGCCGGCTAGCAGGCCGCCGAGCGCGCCGAAGAACAGCGTCGCGCCGCCGAGCAGGCCCACCTGTCCCTTGCCGATGCTCCATGTCGCGAGCAAGGCGGGAATAACGAGGCTGAACATCTGCGTGTCGAAACCGTCGAGCGCCCAGCCTGCAAAGCATCCTCGTAAAGCGCGGCGTCCCGCCGGCGACAGGTCATGGGTCCACTTCAGGCGATTTTCCATGGTCGAGTCTCCATATTTTTGACTATCGGCCGCGTGGCACGCTATTGCGTCGCACGACAGTTTTTCTCACTTCGTGGCCTGCCATGCATCCTATGAGTGCATCGAATAATTGGCTATTATGCTTTTGATCATTATTGATAACGCCAGCGTATGGAACTTCGACACGTTCGCTATTTTCTTGCCATCGCCGATACCGGCAGTTTCACGCGCGCAGCCAACGAACTCAGCATCGCGCAACCGGCCTTGAGCCAAGCGTTGAACCGGATGGAGGCGGAACTCGGCGTCAAGCTATTCGAGCGCTCTCGCCGCGGCGCGGCGCTGACGCCGGCGGGTCTGGCCATGGTCGACGACATGCGCGTGAGCGTCGCGCGGCTCGACGCGGCCGCGCATCGCGCGAGCGCGATCGGCGCGCAACGCGCCGGGCGGCTGACGATTGGCTTCGTCAGCGCCGCGTTGTTCGATACGCTGCCGCGCACGATCCGCGCGCTGCGCGCGAACACGCCGGACATCAATCTGGTGATGCGCGAAATGAGCAACGCAGAACAGGCCATCGCTCTTGAACGCGGCGAAATCGATATCGGATTGCTGCATACGCCGGTGGCGGTCAATGGCCGGATGCGAGAAAAGCTGATCCGACGCGATCCGCTGGTCGCGGTGCTGCCCTCCGACTTTCCGCGCCAGCCAGACAACTCGGTGACCCTGGATCAGCTGGCCAAGGCCGGACTTGTTTGGTTTCCCCACGACCAGTTGCCGCTCATTCGCGCCGGGATCCTGAGCGCATTCCGGCAGGCGGGCCACGCGCTCGACATCGTGCTCGACGTCAACCGGACGCTGACGGTCATCGCCTGCGTGGCGGCCGGCTGCGGCGTATCGCTGCTGCCCCGCTCCATCAAAACATTTGCTTTCGAAGGGGTGGCATATGGCGATATTAGCGATGCCGCCGCATTGCCCTATTTCGAGTTAAGCGCAATCTGGCCGGCGCAATCGCGGCCAACCCTGGCGGATCGCTTCGCCGCCCTTCTCCCATCGGTAATGTGATTAAAGAAGCAAGTTTACCGAAGGATGTCGCGTTCTCTGCCATCGATCAGCGCGCGTGAGAAAAGTTGCCGGGTGTTGCGTCGTTAACCGGACGTCGCAGCAGCAACTGGTGGTCGCGCTTGACGCGATAGACCCGCTTGACGTTCACGCACGGCGCACCAGCCATTCATTGGTCGTCGCCGGCCAGAAAGCGCGAGCGCGCGCAACGTCGACCATGAGTTGCCTCAACCATTCTGTCATCGTGCTGCCCCGCGGCTGTTTTTCTTTTCAGCTACTCGCCCAACCTGCTAGGTCTTCTTCCAACTCCTTTATCGCTCTTGAAAGAGGGGACTGCTCGATATGCAGCCGCTCGGAGGCACGTGCGAAGTGAAGTTCCTCCGCAACGGCAAGGAAGCGTCGAAGGTGGCGCAAGTCCATGTTTCAGGCTCTTTCTCACTTCCAATTTTTCAAGCCGCAGCGAACTCTCAAGTCGTTCGCTTTCGGTTATTCACGGCCGTAAGGCACGAAGCTCCGAAAGCGGCTCATTAGATTTATCAGGAACACTATGCGTCTCGCGTTCCTGTCGTTCTTCGTGGTGCTCGCGTCCATGGCGCTGCTCCGCGTCGTGGAACTGCCACCGAATCAAGCGCTAGATCCGCACGTGTGGCAGAGGCCGAACCCTTCATTCTCCGATTTGCCGAGGATGCACCGATTTCTCAAGCCGTGACGCGCTCCGCAAAACCCGGCCTATTGTGGAGGGGCGCCGAGAACTCTGGGCATGCATCGGAGATTCGGAAGCTGCAGGGGACCTTGGCGTCCAGCATTCTTGCACCGGGGCTCTCTCGGATTCAGGCTTGCTCAATGCCCCGTGCCACCGTCGCGGCAAAACGGCTCAGGTGATTCAAAATGTCCTCATCGCCAACGCCTTCGATCGTCCGGAGCAAGAACGACATGGCGAGCGACTGGCAGAGCACGATCAAGCTCAGAGCTTCGATATCCACTTCGGGTCGGAGCTGGCCCCGGCCAACAAAATGGGTAAGGCGTTCGCCCAGAATCTTCGCGCTACGGTGCATGATGGAGTGATCCAATCGCGCACGTAGGCTCGGATCGAAAATCAGTTCCGGGAGTACGATGCGCAGATACTTCTCGGTTTCCACGAAATGCGCGTGCTTGTATCGCAGAAACTGCTCGATTTCCCCACCGGGCGTGCCACCCAGCGGCTTCTTTCGATATTCCCCATCGTCTTGCTGGCCCCTTAAGAAGTCCACGTAGATCTCCGCGAGTAAGCCAGCTTTGCCGCCGAAATAGCGTGTGAGCAATTGCTCATTCAGCCCAGCCTGTTGAGCGATGGCTCGGGTGGTCGCGCCCTCGTAGCCACGCTCGGAAAACACGTGCAAGCCAGCCTCCATCAGTTTTTGTTTGCTGGCTGCCTTATCTCGCTGCTTGCTGGGCTTGAGACCGGCTCTGGACTTGGGCTTGTTCATGGTGTGGGTCAACTGTGTAGAGCAATCCCTGCTTGGATTCTGATTATGGCGAGAGCGCAGGCATCAGGAGGGAATGAATGATGCCTAGTAGTTGCATCATAGTCGATCCATGATATAAGTATGTGGATGAATACTTAGCACGGTGAGTGTCCTCTTGCGCTGTGTCCCCTGAGGTTGCGCCGTTTGTTCAGCCGGGTAACTCCGTTGCCCATCACCCTTCGATAGGAGCAGCACGATGCAGACGCAAGCTGCGATTGCCCAGGCGCCCGATGTGCCCTTCGCCATTGAAACGATTGAACTCGACGAGCCGCGCGAGCAGGAGGTGCTGGTGCGCCTGGTCGCCACCGGCATTTGCCATACCGATCTGGCGCTCAAGGCCAGCGGCCGTTTCACTCCTGGCGTGCTCGGCCATGAAGGTGCCGGGGTGATCGAGCGCGTCGGCAGTGCGGTGAGAGGCCTGGCTCCGGGCGACCACGTAGTGTTGAGCTATTTTGCCTGTCATCACTGTTCGGAGTGCGTGAGCGGCCACACCGCCTATTGTGAGAACGGCTTCGTTCCCAACTACGGTGGCGGGCGCGCCGACGGCAGTCATCCGGTGAGCTGGAACGGCCAGCCGATCCCGAGCAACTTCTTCAACCAGTCCTCGTTTGCGCGCCATGCGATCGCCCACCAGAACAACGCGGTCAAGGTTCCGGCCGACCTCCCGCTGGAGATGCTTGGCCCGCTGGGCTGCGGTTTCCAGACCGGGGCCGGCGCGGTGCTCAACGCGTTCAAGCTTCAGCCCGGACAAAGCCTGGCGGTGTTCGGCGCCGGAGCCGTCGGCCTGGCGGCGGTCATGGCGGCCAAGGCCGCCGGTGCGCAGGTCATCGTCGCGGTCGACCTGAACGCCGATCGCCTGGCGCTATCTCGCGAACTAGGGGCCACCCATGCGATCAAGGGCGACGAGCAGGATGCCGTCGCCGCGATCAAGCAGGCGGCGCCTGGGGGCGTCGATTTCAGCCTGGAGTGCATCGGCAGTCCAGCGGTGCTGCGGCAGGCCTTCGATAGCCTCAAGCCACTTGGAAGCTGCGGTCTGCTGGGTGTCTCGGCCCCGGGCAAAGAGGTCGCCATCGAGATGAACAGCCTCCTGCAGGGACGGCGCCTGCTCGGCCTGATCGAGGGCGACAGCGACCCGCAGCGCTTCGTGCCGCAGATGATCGAGCTTTATCGTGCCGGGCGTTTCCCCTTCGACCGCCTGGTGGCCTTTTACCCGTTCGAGAACATCAACCAGGCCATCGCCGACATGGCATCCGGCAAGACCATCAAGCCTGTCCTGCGCATGACCTAACCAGCCCCTAAGGAGAACAGCAATGAATTTTTCTGAAGCCTTGAAAGCCGGCAAGACCAGCCCCGAGGAAGCGCTGTCGATCTTCGATGCGCTGGAGCCTGTCGATATCGATTTCATGATCGGTCTGTGGCAGGGGAGTGGCTTTCCGTCGGGCCACCCGATGGACGGCTTGCTGGAATCCAGCGGATGGTATGGCAAGTCGTTTCGCGACGCCGAAAGTGCGCATCCGCTGCTGTTCCATACTGCCGACGGCAAGGGCGTATTCGCCCTGGACCCGCTCAAGATGCCTACGGGCGCGGACGCCAGGAAGCCGGCAGAAATCCAGTACGAGGTCGAGACCCACGACTACAAGGCGCGTTTGCGTATGACCGTATTTCGCGGCAAGCTCAGCGCCACGATGATCTACGACGACCGCCCGATCAACGATATCTTCCACAAGGTGGACGACAACACTGTGCTGGGGGCGATGGACATCCGCGGTTTATCACAGACCTACTTCTTCGTCCTGCGCCGGGTGACGAGCGCCGAGCCGCTATGAGTGTGTTCGTGATCGGAGGCAAGGGCCATGGCCGATGCGTTTGGCGGCAAGGCAGCGCAGGTTACCGGCGGCGCGTCCGGCATCGGGGCAGCTATCGTCCGTGAGCTGGCCGGCAGCGGCGCCCGGGTGGTCATTGCCGATACTGACCTGGACATGGCGCAAGCCCTAGCCTCGGAGCTGGGCACCGCGACGGCGGCCTTCAAGGTGGATGTGTCCATCGCCGCGGAGGTGGAAGCCATGGTGGCCTTCGCGCAGCGTACCTTCGGCAGTCTGCACTTGGCGGTCAACAACGCCAGAATCTCCGGCGCCGACGCCGCGACTGGCGAACTGGCCCCGGAAATCTGGAAGCGTCACCGCGGTGGACATGGACAGCGTGTTCTATGGCATGCGCTATCAGGTACCGGCGCTGTTGGCGTGCGGCGGAGGCGCCATCGTCAACATAAGCTCGATCTACGGCATGCTGGGCGCGCCGGGCTCCATTACCTATGCGGCGGCCAAGCACGCGGTCATCGGGATGACCGTCGGGCACGATGGCGCGCACCAATGCGTGAGAAGCGGCATTCCGGACGCCCTACTACGCGCCGAGGCGACTCCCCGGACGAACGAATCAGCGGAGGAGTATTAGTCTGCTATCACTGCAAAGGCCTCGCTGCGCCATGCATCTCCCGGTGGAGAATCCGGCCCCATAATTTCCCTAGGCTCAATGGAGCGTTCTCTCGCGACCCATAACACATAAATGTGTGTTACACATAATTATGCGCTAGAATTATCTCTCACTCAATGGAGGTCCTGTCATGGCCGAAACCGTTAACTTCACGGGCGCAGTCGATCGCGATCTGCTCAGGCGGGCCAAAATCCTTGCGGCGAAATCGGACACATCCGTCAACGCACTGTTCAACGCGGAGCTTCGTTATCTGGTAGAGACGTTCGAAGCTGCGGAAGCAGGCGAAAACCAGAACTTCCGCACCCTGCTCGACTTCTCGCTTGGCCGCTTCGACGATCGCCAGGCAATGCAGGCGCTCGGTATCGATAGCGATGAGGATCTGTTCCTGCTGATGGCTCAGGCACACCTGCCGATGCCGCGCCTGCCGGATGCGGACACGCGTCGCATGGTGGATGACCTCACCACCTTGCGCAGTTGACCTATGGCAAGCGGCGCCCTCGTCACCCTGCTTCCTGACGCTGGTCCCCTCATTACGCTCGCTTATGCCGATGCACTCGACCTACTGCCGAAAGCAGGCTGGTCAGTTGCACTCGTCGATATGGTGCTGCACGAGGTCACGCGCAACGAGACACCGACCAGCGCGCGAATTGCCACGTGGGCGCGCGACAATCGCATCCCGGTTCTCGAGACGGCGATTTACCACCGATACATGCAGGCCGATATGGGTTCAGCAGGTCGAAAGGCAAATCTCGGCGAACTCGCCATACAGGAAGCGATGAGTGGGTTCGCCCTTGCTGCCGACCAGACCGGTGTCTTTCTCTTTGAAGATCACAAGATCGCCCGAGCCAGTTTTCTGCTGCCCGATAACTGTCGCAAAGTGTCGACCCGCGCGTTTCTGCTATTTCTGGAGCAGCAAGGCTTGATTCAGTCAGCCACCGACGTCGAGCGGCGAGCGATTCTGGCCGGCAGGCAATTCTCACAGATTCGCTTTCCCCCTGAATGATGGGGAGCACACAGTATCGTTTACGAGTCGGAATACTGTTGGCATCGGGCCGCCCTCCGCGCCGAACGCGGACCGCGCGCTTTTGGTCGCTATGGACCTACGGGCGCACCCGGAACACCCCAAGGCTACCGCACTGACTACTATCAGCGTCCTTCCGCCTGTCGTTCGACGGCAGGCACAGGACCGGTAGCGTCGCGGTCCGCGTCGTGTACTTTCGGTCCGTTGCCTGGCGCAACCTACGACGTCGCTTCCTCTTCTGCCTCTCCACCCCGTCCAATTGTGCGAGCGGATTCAGGTGACGTGTCTCCGCAAGATGCTCAGGCGAAAGATGGGCATAGCGCATCGTCATGGCCAGGCTGTGGTGTCCCAGCGCACGCTGCAGGGACAGGATGCTCCCTCCATTCATCATGAAGTGGCTCGCGAAGGTATGCCGCAAGACATGCGTCAGTTGCCCCTTGGGCAGCGTCACCCCCGCTCGCCTCACACCCTCACGAAATGCAGACATGGCAGGTCCAAAGACACGCTCGGCCTCTCCATGCCTGCGATGATGTTCACGCAGCTCCTTCTCAAGTTGCCGGTTGACAGGCACTCCACGCGCCTTGCTCGATTTTGTTCTGACAAACTGGATGACGCCACCGTTGATCTGGGACACCCGCAATCCTTCTGCCTCGCCCCAGCGGGCACCCGTCGCAAGACAGACTTTCGCCACCATCGTCACGTGCTTGTTGCGGCAGGTCTGCAGTGCGGCAAGCAGAAGATTGATCTGCTTCAATGGTAGATACGTCAGTTCGTTATCCTGAATCTTGAAGGCACGCAATTTCTTGAGAGGGTTTTCACGCTTCCATTTTCCGAGACGATCCAACTCGTTAAATACGGCTCGCAAATAGGCCTGCTCCCGGTTCATATTGTTAGCCGTGATCCCTTCCGCCATCCGCTTCGAGCGATATTGTGCGAACATGTCCGCAGTAAGCGCTTCTGCGCGCGGATTGCCCATGGCCTTGCTCATTGCCAGCAACCGCCTATGAGTGCCCTTGCCCGACGCGAGCCCCTTGCCGTGCAGTTCGTACCAAAGATCGGCAAGATCGCTGAGACTGCGCGCGTCCTTCGGTATAGGCGCCCAGTCGGGCGACTGCTGCACCTTCGCCTGGACGTGCCGCTCCCAGGCGATTGCCTCCGCCTTGGTCGAAAACGTCTTTTTCAGCCGCTTTCCACCCCGGCCTCCAGGCTGCACATTGACCTGCCAACCGGATTTGACCTGCTTGATCGTCATCGCGACACTCCCTTTGCATCAACGGCCGGATGACGACGCCCTGGCTCGAGGCTATCGCTTTCGACTGCCGGGCATCCGGCCCGCGGGTACATAGAAAAGATCCCATGCATCCTGGTGAGCAGTTCGTGCATCCACCCCCAGTACTGTACTTTGCGCTCCGGTTGCAACTGCTTCGGAGCGTCGTCTACCGCCCGGGCGGTCTTTTCCGGCGATCCGCCGGCCTCGCACCGCGCGCTCCCCTTCCCGACGCTCCCATAGCTGCTGCAGTCCTGCATATTCCGGCGTGCCCGCCAGCCGGTATGCGACTTCCGCGAGCGGGCTGTCGTGCCAGTGCGCGAGCGGCCGGGTTCTCTCTGCCGCATACAGGCGCTCTGCGTCGTCCTCCGCATTGACCCTCCCTTCGCGGAACAGCCGGTCCGCCAGTTCGATCGACGCGTGAAAATACGCTGACGACTCCGGCGAATCCACGTGCAGGCGTTCGGGGAAGGTCTGCGCGGTGGCAGGTGCAATATGCCCATTGGTGGCGTCGGTGATGCCCGTCGCGAGCCAGAACGCATATGACGGGAACAGCCTCGCCAGCACCTGCAGCATGTCCGATGTCACCTTCTGCTCGCGTGCATACACCTTGCGCCATCGTCGCGACAGGACGCCCGTACGCTCGGCAAGCCGCTCCCAGAATCCATGGCCGCCCAACAGGGGCCGCCGCGCTTCTTCCCCGTTGTGATCGACCCACACGACGTCACCGGACTGCTCCCGAAGCAGCAGGATCACACGGTCTTCCAGGGTAGTTGACACGATTCCATTCTCTCCAGTATAACATCCTCAAAAGATCATTTATCCTTTTTATGGACAAATAGCTTTTGGGGGACTGATGTACTTCGGAGAGTATTATGGACCAGTCTTCCCAACCTGCCGTGGCGGCACTGCCCGCCTACGCTGCACCGCTGGTAACCCGCGAACGTTTCGCTGAACTGGTGGGGCTACCCATCGGCGTGATCATCGGTTTTGCTAACCGGGGTTACATCCCGACCGTATCGATCGGAAAATACAGCCTCGTCAATCTCGAACTCCTGCGCAAGCGATGTCTTGAGCGGGAATTCCGTGATTAATCAACCGCCAGTCCCGGCATGGGTGGGTGCGCCGACAACGAGCATCGGTGCACCGGTTCGCGGGTATCTTCGATGGCGGCCTACCGTTCAGGTCCGTCCGCACCATCACGCACCAGCCGAGGCTTCTCTAACGGTCTCTGCCATCGACGCAGTGGCATGCGATCGACTGGCGTGCGATCGGCAAAGCCATAGCCTTCCAGCAGCGCGCAGAAGGCTGCCGGCGTGATAGCCATGTTCCTGCCGGTTCGCACGCGCGCCATCGCCTCCAGAATGTCCCCAAAGTCGGGCAGTAACCGCCATCCGTCGTCAAACACTTCCAGTCTCGGGGCCAGGACATGGTCAAGCCGGTACCAGCGCACCGCCAGCTCGCCATGTATGCCAGCCCCCGAGACCGGTGCTGTCCCAAAATTTACCTCGTCGGCAAATGGCGTCTCCCGAAGCGTCGCCTCGGCATACCAGGCTCGCTTCAGGTGCACAAAATATCGACAGGACACGTTGTCGGGGTTCATGTTTTCCTCCTTCTCGATCCCCCAAATCATTTATTTCTATGGATTCCTTATTATATGATCAGCAATTCAGATTCGACTGCTTTCGACTGACCTGATTTCCAGTCTCGCCACAAATCCAGCAATAGCCACCGTTTGCTTTCGGGGCCCGTATTGGCTCCCTTCAGATGCCGCACCGTTGGTGCGCGTCGCGATGGTCACGCAACCGTTCCGAACGCTCTGCTGGCCATTGGCACGCTTTCAGTCCATGGTGTGGGCTCCAGATGTGAACCACCTCCTAGTGTTGGGAGGGCAAGAAACGTCGCCCGAGTGCTTTGTTTCCTCACCAAATTGATAGAATTGCCTCACGGCCCTGCACCTGAAATGACGTTACGAGGGTGCATTCGCGCGGGGCGTGAGGCGGGTAGGCTGTGCGTCGCAACGCCCAAACGCTGAGCCACATCTGCAACCGAATAACCACGCTCGGTGACTTGCCTGACTGCCTCGATCTTGAACTCATCCGTGTACCGCTTGCCGCTCTACTGACCTCCTCGGTTGCCATAAATTATGGCTCGAAGATGTCTGCGAAAGACTGGCCGGTCCAGATATCGCTTAGCAATCGATTCTTCAGGCGTAATTTTCCTGGTGTTTATCGAGCAGTCTGTTCGTGACGCAATTCAGCGCATCTTGCGGTCCGGAAACGTCCAGGGCGTTGATGCATACGAGATCACACGCTCGGTAAATTGCCATTTCATGCTGTCCACTCTTGCGCACGCACAGGACGCACGCGGAACCCGTTTCATCGGAAACGGTTCGAACCACGTCCCAGAGTGGCCCTCCGGAGTAGAGCCTGACCGTACTTCCAGCGTTCATCCCCACATTCCTCATAAGCGGCTTGGACACACCCGAGTCGCGTGTCACGCGGGTCGCACGTTCACGATCTCCAAACCAACCGGATTACCATCACGAGCATCAACGCAGCTACCGGTTGAAATGCGACGGTGGATAGACAACGCAGCCTGACCGCAGCCGATACGCCCTGCCCGCAGGCCATCTGAATGGAGAATCGCAACGTAATGCCCTCAACCGAAATACCGCCGCGGCGTCCAGCAACGTGGATGGAACATGCGCTCGCCGTCGATATCCGAATCCCGGCCGTCTTTCTGTTGCTGTGGTCCACCGGTTTCTCGGTCGTCAAGATCGGCCTTCGATACGCCGATCCCCTGACTTTTCTCGCGCTGCGCTATGCCTGCGTCATCCTGCTGCCCGTCAGGTTCTTGGTCAGGTCACCGTTTCCCGCGTCGCTGTGTAGCTGGATCGACCTGTGCGTCATCGGATTTCTGATCCAGTTCGTCTGATCAAGGGTATCGCCCTCGCCGTGGTCGCTCTCGCAGGCATGACGCTGAGCGTTCTCTACGAGCGCAAGACCGCCTCTTCACAGCACGTCATCACCTCCACACTCATCCAGTCCCTAACCAGCCTCGTTCTCGTCGTGCCGCTCGCGGCCCTTCTCGAGCCGATGCACGTCGTGTGGGCACCCACGCTGTTCCTGTCTCTCGGCTATCTGGTCATCGGCAACTCCGTGATCGCGATCGTCCCCTTCTCTTTCTCGTCCGGCACCGGCAAGCCGCGCACGTCTCCACGCTGTTTTTTCTCATTCCACCCTGTGCCGCCGCGGCCGCAAAGATGCTGGTCGGCGGACCCATGCCCGCACTAGCGTGGTCTTGCATTGCGGTGGCCACTATCGGAGTGTGGGTCTCGAACCGGTGACAATGCCGGCCGTGCCCGCCGGCAGACTGATGGCCCAGGGACGGGCGGAACACAAACCGGCAGGGCGGCCAGACATCCCGCCCCGATCTTTACCGAAAACAACACGCGCCCTATCTGCTGAAGCGACGCCGCGCAACGCTCCAGTCCAGCAGCATAGGGCGTCTCCCGGCACTGACGTTCCGGGACCGGGCTTTCGCGCTGCGCGTCGAGCCGCGTGCCGCGTCTCGCCCCTGACGGGCATCAATCCCTGACGTAACCCCTTGACCCCTGAACAGCCTGGTCAGGTGGAGGCCGCACAGGCGGCCCCCACGATCGCGCTCGCCGCGCAGCGGCTCATGCCGGTCAAACCCGGAGCTTCGCAGCCGCCTGCCCCCTGAGTTCCCGCCCGACACCCGCGACCGTAGCCGATGGCCGCCCGGCGTCAAGGGGCGAGGGACCGTGTTGCCCGCACCCCTCCCTCGCCTTTTTCCTTGACGCCGGGCGGCCATCGGCTCCTTGAGTCGCACGGGCGCGAACTCAGGGGACTGGCGGCAGCACTGCCAA
>Ga0164242_10001385_pt1 | contig 28698 bp, 28 predicted proteins | sample OricomgcompostMG_FD_108783 | JGI IMG/M metagenome (GOLD analysis project Ga0164242, IMG submission 108783) | Miracle-Growth compost microbial communities from Emeryville, California, USA - Original compost - Miracle growth compost (MG) ...
ACGCGCTCAAGTCCGTGCTGAAGGCCCGCGGTCTCGCCACCGGCGTCGGCGACGAGGGCGGCTTCGCACCCGACCTGCCGTCGAACCGCGCCGCGCTCGACCTGATCGCCGAGGCGATCGCCAAGGCCGGCTACGAGCTCGGCAAGGACGTCGCGCTCGCGCTCGACGTCGCCGCCTCCGAGTTCTTCACTGCGTCGGCTTCCGGGGCGGGCACCTACGCCTTCGAAGGCCAGCAGAAGTCGGCCGACGAGATGATCGCCTACTACGCCGACCTGGTGGCGGCGTACCCGATCGTGAGCATCGAGGACCCGCTCAACGAGGAGGACTGGGACGGTTGGAAGGCCATCACCGAGCAGCTCGGCGACAAGGTCCAGATCGTCGGTGACGACCTCTTCGTGACCAACTCCGAGCGGCTGCAGCGCGGCATCTCCGGCGGCCAGGCCAACGCCATGCTGGTCAAGGTCAACCAGATCGGCTCGCTCACCGAGACGCTCGACGCCGTCGAGCTCGCCCACCGCAGCGGCTACCGCAACATGATGAGCCACCGCTCCGGCGAGACCGAGGACACCACGATCGCCGACCTCGCGGTCGCGACCAACTGCGGGCAGATCAAGACCGGCGCCCCGGCCCGCTCGGAGCGCGTCGCGAAGTACAACCAGCTGCTCCGCATCGAGGACGAACTCGGCGAGGCGGCCCGTTACGCCGGAGCCAGCGCCTTCCCGCGTTTCGCGCGCTGATCCAGTGCCGGCGCCGGGCAGAATGTCCGGGTGCCAGCAGATCGTCGTCCCTCCCGCGGGGCGGGTCCCCGAGGTCGCACCGGCCCCGGTCGGATCTCCGCCCCGCGGCCGGGTCGTCCGCTCGGCCCTGGCGGGGCCGGCAACGACTCCGGCAACCAGCCGCGCGTCCCGGACGGGCGTGCGAAGAAGGCGAGATCGCGGCCACGGGTGACCGGCCGGATGGCCGTCTTCGTCCTGGTCGTGGCGGTCCTGGTCGTCTCCTACGCGTCCTCGTTGAAGGCCTACCTCCAGCAGCGCAACGACATCGACACCCTGAAGTCGGAGATCGTCCAGCGGGAGAAGACGATCGCCGACCTGCAGGACCAGAAGGACCGCTGGAAGGACCCGGCGTACATCGAGGAGCAGGCCCGCGAGAAGTTCGGCTACGTGATGCCGGGCGAGACGGCGTACGTCGCCCTCGATGCGAACGGCAACCCGATCAAGCCCTCCGGGAAGCTCAGCTCACCGTCGACCGTCGGCAAGACCGCCAAGCCCACCGCCTGGTGGAGCGAGGTCTGGAGCAGCGACGTCACCGCAGGCAACCCGCCCAAGAACACCGGCACCCCGCCGGCGACCAAGATCGGAAAGAACCAGTGAGCACCCCAGGGGCCATCGACCCCGCCGATGAGGCGGCCATCGCCGCACAGCTCGGCCGGCTGCCGCGCGGCATCCACGAGATCGGTCACCGCTGTCCCTGCTCCCTGCCCGACGTGGTCACCACCGAGCCGCGGCTGCCAGACGGCACGCCGTTCCCGACCACCTACTACCTCACCTGCCCGCGTGCCGCGTCGCGCATCGGTCGCCTCGAGGGCGAGGGCACGATGAAGGAGATGGAGGCCCGGCTCGCCACCGATCCCGACCTCAAGGCCGCCTACCGGCGTGCCCACGAGGCCTACCTCGAGGCCCGTACGGCGATCGGCGAGGCCGCCGGTCTCGACGTCCCCGAGATCGCCGGGATCTCGGCCGGCGGCATGCCGGAGCGGGTCAAGTGCCTGCACGTCCTCGCCGGGCAGGCGCTGGCCCAGGGGCCCGGCGCCAACCCGCTGGGTGATGAGGTGCTCGAACTCCTCGGCGACTGGTGGGTCGGCGGCCCATGCGTCGACGTACCGGATCAGGGGAACCTGGAAGCGTGAGCTCACCGGTCGCGGCCATCGATTGCGGTACCAACACGATCAAGCTGCTCATCGGCCGGCCGGGTGAGGACGGCATGGAGGACCTCGTCCGCGAGGTGCGGATGGTGCGGCTGGGTCAGGGTGTCGACGCCACCGGCGAACTCCACCCGGACGCGCTGGAACGGACGTTCGCCGCGATCGACGAGTACGCCGCGCTCATCCGCGAGCATGGTGCTGCGCCGGACCAAGGGGGCCACATCCGCTTCGTCGCCACCTCGGCGTCCCGGGACGCCAGCAACGCCCAGGCCTTCGTCGACGGCGTCCGCGAGCGACTCGGCGTCGAGCCCGAGGTCGTCGCCGGCATCGAGGAGGCCGCGCTCGCCTTCGACGGCTGTGTGCGCAACCTGCGCGACCGCCCTGCGCTCCCGGTGCTCGTCGTCGACATCGGGGGAGGGTCCACCGAGCTGATCGAGGGAGCCTCGCTGGAGTCGGGCCCGTCCTCGGCGTACTCCATGCAGATCGGGTCGGTGCGACTGCACGAGCGCCACCTGCACACCGACCCCCCGACCGCTGCCGAGGTCGAGGCGTGCGCCCACGACATCGATGTCGCCCTCGACGCCTGCCCGGTCGACCCGAGTACGGCGGCGACGGTGGTCGGCGTCGCCGGTACCGTCACTCAGCTCGCGGCCGGCATCCTGGATCTCGAGGTCTATGACCGTACCGCCACCGATCAGTTGAGGATCCCGGTCGAGCAGCTCGACGAGCTGGTGCGGCGGCTGACGAGGATGACTGTCGCCGAGCGGAAGGCACTGCGCTGGATGCACCCGGGACGGGCGGACGTGATCGCGGCGGGTGGATTGATCCTGAGTCGGGTACTTCGCCGTACCGGTGTCGAACACCTCATCGTCTCGGAATCGGACATCCTCGACGGGATCGCCTGGTCCATTACAGACTGAGGCTCGACAAGACGGCCCGATCATTCTCGTGGAGGTTCCAGGCGTGAAGAAGCTCATCCTGCTGGCGGCGGTCGCCGCCGGCGTGGCCTACGTGGTCAAGTTCAAGTCCGACCAGGTGAAGGCGGCGGCCACCAAGGTCACGCACGACCCGCGCGTGCAGTCGGCGCTGGCCACGGCCTCGGAGAAGGCCGGTCAGGTCGCCTCGAGCGTCTCCGCCAGTGTCTCCTCGGCCGCAACCGCCGCCAGTTCGGCGGTCACCGACCGGCTGCACAAGGCGGACGACCTGGATGCCCCCGAGGTGCCGGAGGAGGCCGTCGAGGTCGCCGCGACCGACCCGGTGTCGGCGCCTGAGTTCGCCGGCGACGACGTTGCAGGTGACGTCGTGCCCGACGCGGGGCCGGTGGGGCGCCAGCCCGACCCGCTGACCGACCCGCTCGAGACGCTCGACGCCCAGGAGGGCGCATCGGGGGAGGCTCCGGAGAAGCCCACGGAGTGATCTGCGGGGATCGCAGCGACGCGATCCCCTTGACTCGCGAGTGCCGGCGGCGGTCAGCGCACCGCCGGCCGGCACTCGCGAGCCCCCGTATCCCAATCGGCAGAGGAAGCCGCCTTAAAAGCGGTTCAGTGTGGGTTCGACCCCCACCGGGGGCACCGATGGTGTGGAACGAGGCGACGTCGCCGGACGTTAGGCATCATGACAGGCCCCTACGATGGGGGCGTCAGGCTGTCGTCAGGGTGACGACGACCCACCGGCCTCCAAGGAGAGACCATGCAGAGCAACAACCCGGTGTTCCGCAACTCGGACGGCTTCAGCAAGCCCGGCTACAACGCCTACGGCAACGCGACCTACGCGGGCAATGGCGCCGGTCACACCGGCTACGGGGACCCGTCGACCTGGAGCGTCGGCACGCCCGGCACGCCGGGCACGGCAGCCCCCGCGCAGACAACTGGCCCGATGACGCTCGACTCGGTCGTGCAGCGGACCGGCCTCAGCGTGCTTGTCGTCTTCGTGGCGGCGATCGCGACCTGGGTGCTCACGCCCTCGATCACCAGCCAGGCGACGATGAGCTCGGTCTACACCGCTGCCGTGGTCGGCAGCCTCGGTGCCTTCGTGCTCTCGATGCTCAACTCGTTCAAGCGGGTCATCAGCCCCGCCCTGGTGCTGCTCTTCGCCGCCTTCGAGGGCGTTGCGATGGGCGCGCTGAGCAAGTCGATCGACGCACAGGTCGGCAGCGGCGTCGTCACCGGAGCCGTGCTCGGCACCTTCGCCGCGTTCGCCGGCACGCTGGCGGCGTACAAGTTCTTCGACATCCGGGTCGGCAACAAGTTCCGTACCATCGTCACCGCCGCCGTGTTCGGCATGGTCGGGCTGTCGCTGCTCGAGTTCGTGCTCAGCCTCTTCGGCTCCGGCCTCGGACTGTTCGGTTTCAGCGGCATCGGCATGATCACCGCCGTCATCGGTCTGGGCCTCGGCGTCGCGATGCTGGTGATGGACTTCGACTTCGTCCAGCAGGGCATCCGCAACGGTCTGCCGGAGCGCGAGTCGTGGCGCGCGGCGTTCGCGCTCACCGTGACCCTGGTCTGGATCTACGTGAACCTGCTGCGGATCCTGGCCTACTTCAACCGAAACTGAGCTCAGCGAGCCCGAGGCCGCCTGGCGACGCGCACCCACAGCCGTCCCAGGCGGCCTCGTGGCTTCGGCACCTGGCCGAGCTCGGTGCCCGGTGTGTTGACCGCGCGCAGGGCGGCCGCGGCGACCGGCAGCGCGGCCTGCCCGCGGTACGTCGCGAGCTCCGCCTGCTCGTCACCCAGCAGCCCGAGGGCCGCGAGCGTGGAGGGGAGCAGCACCTCGGCGAGCGCGGCGTAGCCGGCGGCGGAGGGGTGGAACTTGTCCGGGCCGAAGAAGAAGTCCCGGTCGGCGGTGAACTCCGATCCCAGGATGTCGGCCAGCGAGATGGTGCGACCGCCCGCGCGCACCACCCGGATGGTCTGCTCGGCCGCGATCCGGCGCGACCAACCGCGGGCGATGTGCCGCAGGGGCGGCAGGATCGGCTTGATCGAGCCGAGGTCGGGCACGGTGCCGACCAGCACGGCGGTGCCGGCGGCCTGCAGGCGTTCCACCGCACGGACCAGGTGCGAGACGGCGACGCTGGGCCGCACCATCCGCACCACGTCGTTCGCGCCGACCAGGATGATCGCCACGTCGATGTCGCGCGCCAGGGCGCGGTCGACCTGCTCGTCCAGCTCGGAGGAGACCGCTCCGACGACCGCCAGGTCGCGGAGCAGCACGGTGCGTCCCGACCACTCGGCCACGCCCTCGGCGAGCAGCGCACCGGGCGTCTCCGCGGCCTCCTCCATGCCGTAGCCGGCAGCGCTCGAGTCACCCAAGAGGGCGATCTGCAGGGGAGGCTCGGCCGCACGTGGCCCGTCGGCGCCGTACGTGCCGGTGGGGTCGGGCGGCGGGATCAGGTCGACGGCGTTGATGGTGGCGTGGGCGAACTTCACCTCAGCGGCGATGACGCCGACGAGCACGCCTCCGGCGACGGCCGTCCAGCGGGCCGCTCGCAGCGCGGCGCGCCGCCTTCCTGATCGGGTCACGCGCCCAACCCTACGAAACCCGAATACTGTGACCGCATGGAGTATGTGGACTCGCTGCTCGACCTCATCGGCAACACCCCGCTGCTGCGCCTGGACCGGTCGATGGACGGCCTGCCCGAGGACGGCCCGATCGTGCTTGCCAAGGTGGAGTACCTCAACCCCGGCGGCTCGGTGAAGGACCGGATCGCGACCCGGATGATCGAGGCTGCGGAGGAATCCGGTGAGCTGCAGCCGGGCGGCACGATCGTCGAGCCGACCTCGGGCAACACCGGCGTCGGGTTGGCGATGGTCGCCCAGCAGAAGGGCTACAAGTGTGTCTTCGTCTGCCCGGACAAGGTCAGCGAAGACAAGCGCAACGTGCTCAGGGCCTACGGCGCAGAGGTGGTGGTCTGTCCGACCGCTGTGCCGCCGGAGCACCCCGATTCCTACTACAACGTCAGCGACCGGCTCGCCAGCCAGCCTGGTGCGTGGAAGCCGGACCAGTACTCCAACCCGAACAACCCGCGCTCCCACTACGAGGAGACCGGCCCCGAGATCTGGCGCCAGACCGACGGCCGGATCACGCACTTCGTCGCGGGGGTCGGCACCGGCGGCACGATCTCCGGCATCGGGCGCTACCTGAAGGAGCAGGCCTCCGACATCCAGATCGTCGGGGCCGACCCCGCCGGCAGCGTCTACAGCGGTGGCAGCGGCCGTCCCTACCTCGTCGAGGGCGTGGGCGAGGACTTCTGGCCGGAGACCTACGACCGTGACATCGCCGACCGGATCATCGAGGTCTCCGACGCCGACTCGTTCGCCTTCACCCGCCGGCTGGCCCGCGAGGAGGCGCTGCTGGTCGGCGGCTCCTCCGGCATGGCCGCCTATGCCGCCAAGCAGCTCGCCCACGAGCTCGCCGAGGCCGGGCAGAACGATGCCGTGATCGTCGTGCTGCTGCCGGACTCCGGCCGCGGCTATCTGACCAAGGTGTTCAACGACGCCTGGCTGGCGCAGTACGGCTTCCCGACCGGCACCGAGCGGGCCAGCCAGACCGTCGGCGACGTCCTGCGTGGGAAGGCCGCCAGCACCGATCGGCACGGCCTGCCCGCGCTGGTGCACACGCACCCGAGCGAGACGGTCGCCGAGGCGGTCCACATCCTCCGGGAGTACGGCGTGAGCCAGATGCCGGTCGTGCGAGCAGAGCCCCCGATCGTCGCCGCCGAGGTCGCCGGCTCGGTCTCCGAGCGCAGCCTGCTCGACGCCCTGTTCGCGGGCCACGCCAAGCTGACCGACCCGGTCGAGCAGCACATGAGCCCGCCGCTTCCCACGATCGGGACGACCGAGGACACCGCCGACGCCGTCCAGGTGCTGGAAGGCTCGGACGCCGTCCTGGTGCACGAGGACGGGAAGCCCGTCGGCGTACTGACGCGAGGGGATCTGCTCAGCTTCCTCAGCAGGTCGTGAGGTCCTCGACCTCGCCATCGAGGTAGAACCAGCGGCCGGCGCGCTGCGCGAACCGGCTGCGCTCGTGGATCGCCCCGGCGTCGTGGCGGGCGGTGAACTCGACCCAGTCCTCGCCGTACCCCTCGATGGTGAGACCCGCCCACGACGGTCCGTCGGCGAGGTCCAGGTCGGCGGGACGGGTGCGCGGGTGCCAGGTGCGGAACACGTAGTCGGTGTCGCCGACGGCGTAGGCCGCATAGCGGGAGCGCATCAGTTCCAGCGCCGTCGAGGCCTGGCGTACGCCGCGGTGCAACGGACCGCAGCAGGCGTCGTAGACGATGCCGGAGCCGCAGGGGCAAGATGAACCGATCACCCCACCATTGTTGGGTACCGGCCCGTCGAGCAGGCGTCCGCGTCCCCGCGCACCTGGGAGGTCTTCGTTGGACAGCATCCTTGACGTCGCCCGTTGGCAGTTCGGGATCGTCACGATCTATCACTTCCTCTTCGTGCCGCTGAGCATCGGGCTCAGTGCCCTGGTCGCCGTCATGGAGACGATCTGGCTGCGCACCAAGAACCAGGACTGGCTGCGGCTGACGAAGTTCGTCAGCAGGCTGCTGCTCATCAATCTGGCGATGGGCGTCGTGACCGGCATCGTGCAGGAGTTCCAGTTCGGGATGAACTGGTCGGACTACTCACGCTTCGTCGGTGACATCTTCGGGGCGCCGCTGGCGGTCGAGGCGCTGTTGGCGTTCTTCTTGGAGTCGACCTTCATCGGACTGTGGATCTTCGGGTGGGACAAGGTGCCCCGCGCGCTGCACGCGTCGTTCATGTGGATCGTGCACCTCGGCACGTTGTTCTCCTCGTGGTTCATCCTGGCGGCCAACTCCTGGATGCAGCACCCGGTCGGCTGCCGGATGCCCAACCCGCCGCCGGGCGTCGGCTGTGTCGCAGGACCGACCCGGAACGGTCGCGCGGAGCTGACCGACTTCTGGGCGGTGATGTTCAACAAGGTGCAGCTCGGTGCGTTCCCGCACGTGATCTTCGCGGCGTACATGACGTCGGCGGTCCTCCTTGTCGCCATCTGCGGCTGGCTCTACGCGCGAGCTGCGAAGCACGTGCCGACGTCCGACGACGCGGTCGAGAGCGATGCGGTCGAGGGCGCCGAGTCCGAGGCGGCGTCCGATCGGCGGCTCTACCGCCGCGGCATCCGGCTCGGAGCCTGGGTCGCGATCGTCGCCTTCGCGGGCGTCGCTATCAGCGGTGACGTGCAGGGCAAGATCATGACCGACGTCCAGCCGATGAAGATGGCGTCTGCGGAGGCGCTCTTCCAGACCTCGGACACGGACGCGCCGTTCTCGCTGTTCACCATCGGCACCCGCGACGGCCGGCACAAGCGGTTCGCCGTGGAGATCCCCGGGCTGCTGTCCTTCCTGGCCACCGGCCACTTCGACCAACGGGTGCAGGGCATCAACAACCTGCAGGCGGAGTATCAGCAGACCTTCGGACCCGGCAACTACACCCCGATCATCCCGGTGACCTACTGGTCGTTCCGCTGGATGATGGGTCTGGGAGCCGCCGGTCTGCTGGGGGCGATCGCCATCCTCTGGCTGACTCGACGGGAGAGAGCACCGACCTTCCGGTGGTACACCTGGATCGCCATCTGGGCGCCGCTCTTCGCCCTCTTCGGCAACTCCGTGGGCTGGCTCTTCACCGAGATGGGCCGTCAGCCGTGGGTGGTCTTCGGGATGATGCGCACCAGTTCTGCGGTCTCACCCGGCGTCAGCCTCACTGAGGCCTGGATCTCGATCGTGGGTCTGTGCGCGCTGTACGCCGTCCTCGCTGTCGTCGAGATCGGCCTTCTGCTCCACTACATCAAGCGGGGTGCCGACCCATTCGTCGAGCCGCCGGACCGCAAGTGGCGCGAGAAGCATCACGACGACGAACCCCTGACCTTCGCCTACTGAGGAGGGAACCATGGATCTGACGACCGTCTGGTTCTGCCTGATCGCACTCCTCTGGATGGGCTACTTCGTCCTCGAGGGCTTCGACTTCGGCGTAGGGATGCTGCTCCCGGTGCTCGCTCACGACGACCGCGAGCGCCGGGTGCTGATCAACACCATCGGCCCGGTCTGGGACGGAAACGAGGTGTGGGTGCTCACCGCGGGTGGAGCGACCTTCGCCGCCTTCCCGGACTGGTACGCCACCTTGTTCTCCGGCTTCTACCTCCCGCTGCTGTTCATCGTGATGGGCCTGATCGTGCGAGGCGTGGCGTTCGAGTTCCGGCACCAGCGCCCCGGGCGTGTCTGGGCGGCGTGGTGGGACCGCGCCATCGTGGTGGGGTCGTTCGTGCCGGCGGTGCTGTGGGGCGTGGCCTTCGCCAACATCGTCCGCGGCGTGCCGATCGACGCCGACATGAACTTCCGCGGCACGATCTGGACCCTGCTCAACCCGATCGGGATCCTCGGCGGGCTGATGACGCTCGCGCTCTTCCTGACACACGGCGCGATGTTCATCGCGCTCAAGACCGACGGCGAGATCCGGCATCGCGCTCGGAGGCTGTCGGTCTACCTCGGCGCGGTCGCCGCCGTACTCGCCGTGGTCTTCCTGGCCTGGGCCCAGGTGCACACCGGCAACCTCGCCTCCGCGATCCTGTTCGTCGCGGCGGCCGCCTGCCTGGTCGCCGGCATTGCGGCAGCAGCCCTCGGCCGGGAGGGATGGGGCTTCCTCGGCACGTTCCTCACCCTGCTGCTGGCGGTCTCCGGCCTCTTCGAGGCACTGTTCCCCGACGTGATGCCGACCACGTTGGCCGGCGGCACGACGTTGACGACGGCCAACGCCTCCGCCACCCACTACACGCTGACGGTGATGACGATCATCGCCGCGATCTTCACGCCGTGCGTGGTGCTCTACCAGGCGTGGAGCTACTGGATCTTCCGCAAGCGCATCGGCGTGCACCACATCCCGACCGAGGAACTGGCGCACGCGGGTGGCCGGGCCGAGATCGGGCTCGACCCCGACCCGGGGGACGTCGTGCAGTGAGGCCGAGCGATCCACGGCTGCGGGCACAGCTCGCACCCGCACGCCGGCCACTGCTCGTGGTCGGTACGGCGGGCATCCTGACCAGTCTGGTGCTGGTGGTGCAGGCGTTCGTCATCACCGGGCTCGAGCTCGCCGTCATCGACCAGCGCCATGTGGCGGCGTGGGCCGTCGGCGTGGTGGCGGTCTTCGCGGTGCGGGCGTTGCTCGGCTGGATCACCGATCTGGCGGCGGCCCGAGCGGCGGCACTGGTCGGCCGGTCGTTGCGCCGCCGGGTCGTCGAGGCGCTGTTGGGCGGTGCGGAACGCACCGAGAGCTCGGGCTCGCTCTCGGTGCTGGCCACCCGTGGGGTGGCTGCGGCCGAGCCCTATCTCACCCGTTACATCCCAGCGCTGGTGCTGTCCTGCGTGCTGCCGGTGGTGACGCTGGTGGCGATCGCGGTGATGGATCCCACCAGTGGGCTGATCGTGGTGGTCACGCTGCCGCTGATCCCGGTCTTCGGCGTCCTCGTCGGCCTGGCGACCCGGGACCGGGCCGAGCGCGAGTGGCGGGCGATGCAGGTCCTCTCGGGGCACTTCCTCGACGTGATGCGGGGGCTGCCGACCCTGGTCGCCTACCGGCGGGCCGAGGCGCAGACCGCGACGATCCGCGAGGTCACGGACCGGTACCGGCGCCGCAGCCTCGCGACCCTGCGGCTCGCCTTCGCGTCGTCGGCCATCCTCGAGACCGTCGCCACGATCTCGGTCGCGCTGGTCGCCGTCACGGTCGGCATCCGCCTGGCCTCCGGCGCGATGGCACTGCACACGGCGCTGGTGGTGCTGCTGCTCGCACCGGAGGCGTACTGGCCGCTGCGCCGAGTGGGTGCGGAGTTCCATGCCGCCTCCGAGGGGATAGCGACCTTCGACGAGGCAGCGGACCTCGACACGCCGAGCGGACGAACTGACAGCGAGCAGGTCGAGACGATCGAGCTCCACGGTGTCTCGGTCAGCTATCCCGGTCGGATGACGCCGGCACTCGCTCCGGTCGATCTCGAACTTCCTCCGAGCGGTGTGACGGCCGTCGTCGGGCCCAGCGGCTGCGGCAAGTCGACCTTGCTGCGGGTGCTCGCCGGGCTCATCTCGCTCACCGTCGCGGCCGACGGGCTGCTGCGACGTCCATCCAGCGACCGCATCGCCTACCTGCCGCAGCGGCCGGTCTTCGTGGCCGGCTCGATCGCCGACAACCTACGGTTGGCCGTTCCCGGTGCCGGCGACGAGGAGCTCTGGGCGGCGTTGCGCAGGGTCGCGCTCGATGATCGCGTGCGGGCACTGCCCGCCGGTCTGGCCGCCGAGGTCAGCGAGGAGGGCGCGTCGTTGTCGGCTGGGGAGCGGGCCCGTCTCGCGCTCGCCCGGGTGGTGCTCGCCGATCGGCCGTGGGTGCTCCTCGACGAGCCGACGGCGCATCTGGATCCGGTCACCGAGCAGGTCATCGCCTCGACGGTGGTGGAGCTGGGCCGGCGGAGCAGCGTCGTACTCGTGGCGCATCGGCCGGCACTGGTCGAGTACGCCGACCGCGTGATCAGGTTGGCAGCCAGCGAGCCCGGTTCGGCTCCGGCCGCGGGACTCGGGCGGTCCGGAGCCACTGGGGGAGGACGCAGCCGTGGCACGACCGGCACGGAGGCACGACCGGACCGCGACGGAGGCGAGACTCGACGGAGAGTGAGCGGGTGGGTCCGGCTATGGACCGCTGCCGTCCTGGGAGGCCTGGCGAACATCAGCGGCATCGCGCTCACCGCCCTTGCCGGCTGGCTGATCGTGCGGGCGGCCGCGATGCCCGGCATCCTGACGCTGACGGTGGCCATGGTCGGGGTCCGGGCCTTCGGCCTGGCCCGCCCAGCGCTTCGCTACCTCGAGCGGCTCTGGTCGCACGATGCGGCTCTCCGGCTCCTCGCCGCCACCCGTGTTCAGGTGTACGACGCCCTCGTGCCCTTGACGCCCGGTCGTCTCGGCCGGCGGAGCGGTGACCTGTTGGCGACGATGGTCGAGGATGCCGACGGCGTCCTGGACGCGGAGCTGCGGGTACGGCTCCCGCGTCGTGCGTTCGTGGTGACAGCTGTGGTGGCCGTGGTGGGAGCGGGCCTCCTCATGCCCGCAGCGGGGGTGGTGATGGCGGGTCTGTCCCTGGCGGCGGCCGTCGCCTACCTCGTGGCCCGCCGGGGCGCCGAACGTGCTGGCACCGGCCTCGTCACCGCCCGGGCCGCGCTCTCCGATGCCGTGGTGGAGACCGTGCGCACCGCCGATGAGCTGGTGATGTGGCAGGCCGGTGAGCGCGCCGTAGCCACGGTCGACGCTGCCAGCTCCGCGGTCGGCGCCGCAGGCGTGACGGGTGCTCGGTGGCTCGGCGGCGCGCGCGCACTCAGCCTGGTCGCCACCGGTGCGGCCACCGCTGTCATCGGTCTGGCGGTCAGCGGCCAGCGCGGGATCGGTGGCCCGGTCGCGGCGCTCCTTCTGCTGCTACCGGTCGCCGCGGCCGAAGTGGTCGTCGGCATGGCCGACGCAGGTGCCGCATCGGCACGTGGGGCGGCCGCTGCCAAGCGACTGCGGACGCTCATCGACCAGCAGCCGGCGATCGTCGAGAGCTCGGAACCGGTGCCGGCCCCGGTCGACAGCACGGTGGCCACTGCTGTGCTCCGCGCCCGTGGGCGCCGGCTTCCCGACCTCACCCTCGCACCCGGAGATCGGATCGCGATCGTGGGACCGTCCGGGTCGGGCAAGAGCACCCTCGCGGCACTGCTGCTGCGCTTCCTCGACCCCGATGCGGGTGGCGTCGCGCTCGGCGGAGCCGACTACCGGCACCTCGCTGCGGCGGACGTCCGGGCCCGCGTCGGCCTGGTCGACGACGATCCCCACGTCTTCGCCTCGACCCTGGCCGAGAACATCAGGTTCGCGCGGCCCGGCAGCAGTGACGCCGAGGTGGAGCAGGCGCTGCGCCAGGCCCATCTGGGGGAGTGGCTCGACACGCTCCCCGCCGGCCTCGGCACCCGCCTGGGTGACGGCCAGGCGGCCGTCTCCGGTGGGGAGCGGGCCAGGCTCGCCATCGCACGAAGTCTGCTCGCCGATCAGCCGGTGCTCGTGCTCGACGAGCCGACCGCCCATCTCGACTCGGCCAGCGCTGAGTGCATCGCCGCCGAGGTGATGGCCGACGGCCGATCCGTCGTCTGGATCACCCACACCACGGTCGGCGTCGCTCAGGCCGATCGGCTCATCACGCTCGGCTGATCGCGACAGCCCGAGAGCGGACCAGGGTTGGCAGCCTGAGTAGCGTGAATCATGTGACAGATGCTCCCGCGATCAAGTCCCTCGGCGAGCTCAAGGCCGCCGGCCACGCCCCCAAGCCGTTGCGGACCGAGATCCGCGACAACCTGCTGGCCAAGCTTCGCGCCGGCGAGGACCCCTGGCCTGGGCTCCACGGCCTGGAGAGCACTGTCATCCCACAGCTCGAGCGGGCGCTGATCGCCGGGCACGACGTCGTGCTCCTCGGCGAGCGCGGGCAGGGCAAGACCCGGCTGCTGCGCACCATGGTCGGCCTGCTCGACGAGTGGTCGCCGGTGATCGAGGGCTCCGAGCTGGGTGAGCATCCGCTGGAGCCGATCACCGCTGCCTCCCGCCGCCGAGCGGCCGAGCTCGGCGACGCACTGCCGGTGGCCTGGCGGCACCGCTCGGAGCGCTATGCGGAGAAGCTGGCCACGCCGGACACCAGCGTCGCCGACCTGATCGGCGACGTCGACCCGATGAAGGTCGCGGAGGGCCGCTCGCTCGGTGACCCCGAGACCATCCACTTCGGCCTCATCCCGCGCAGCCACCGGGGGATCGTCGCAATCAACGAGCTGCCCGACCTGGCCGAGCGGATCCAGGTCGCGATGCTCAACGTGATGGAGGAACGCGACATCCAGATCCGTGGGTACGTCCTGCGACTGCCGCTCGATGTGCTCGTCGTGGCCAGCGCGAACCCGGAGGACTACACCAACCGCGGTCGGATCATCACGCCGCTCAAGGACCGCTTCGGCGCCGAGATCCGCACCCACTACCCGATCGAGCTCGTGGACGAGATGGCGGTCATCCGGCAGGAGGCCCACCTCGTCGCCGAGGTGCCCGATCACCTGCTGGAGATCCTCGCCCGGTTCACCAGCAACCTGCGCGAGTCCAGCGCCGTCGACCAGCGTTCCGGCGTCTCTGCACGGTTCTCCATCGCCGGCGCGGAGACGATCGCCGCGGCCGCCCTGCACCGCGCCACCCGGCAGGGGGAGTCGGAGGCGGTGGCCCGGCCGGTCGACCTGCAGACAGCCGTCGACGTACTGGGCGGGAAGATCGAGTTCGAGACGGGGGAGGAAGGTCGCGAGACCGAGATCCTCACCCACCTGCTCCGCACCGCCACCGCCGAGACCTGCCGGGCGCGACTGCGGGGGATCGACTTCGGCCTGCTGGTCGCGGCCATCGAGAACGGCCAGATGATCACCACCGGTGAGCAGGTGACGGCCCGCGACTTCCTCGTCGGCCTGCCGGCGCTCGGTGAGTCCGAGCTGTACGACGACGTCTGCTCGAGGTTGAACGCATCCAACGATGGCGAGCGGGCGGGCGCCATCGAGCTCGCCCTCGAGGGTCTCTACCTCGCCCGGCGGATCGGTAAGGAGAGCGAGGCCGGCGAGGTGGTCTATGGCTGAGTGGCAGCGATGAAGTACAAGAAGTACGCCGGAGGCGACCCGCTCGCCCCGCCGGTCGACCTGGCCGAAGCGCTGGACGCGATCGGCGAGGACGTGATGGCGGGCTACTCGCCGGAGCGAGCGATGCAGGAGTTCTTCCGCCGCGGTGGACGCGACCAGCAGGGTCTGGACGACCTTGCCCGCCGGGTCGCGGAGAAGCGCCGGGAGCTGCTCCAGCGGCACAACCTCGACGGCACCATGCAGCAGGTGCGCGAGCTCCTCGACAAGGCCGTGCTGGCCGAGCGCGGCCAGGTCGCGCGGGACACCACCCTGGACTCCGACGACGCGATGTTCCGCGAGATGCGGCTCAACACTGCGTGGCCGACCGGGGGTCAGCCCAACACTGCCGCGGCCGTCTCGGAGCTTGCCGACTACGACTGGCTCTCCCGCGACGCGCGCGAGGACTTCGAGCAGATCAAGGACCTGCTCGGCCGGGAGATGCTCGACCAGCGCTTCGCCGGGATGAAGCAGGCCCTGGAGAACGCCACCGACGAGGACCGGGCGCAGGTCAACGAGATGCTCGGGGACCTCAACGAGCTGTTGGAGAAGCACCGCCGTGGGGAGGACACCCCCGAGGACTTCGCCGAGTTCATGGACAAGCACGGCGATTTCTTCCCGGAGAACCCTCAGGACATCGACGAGCTGCTCGACTCGCTCGCCCAACGCGCCGCCGCCGCACAGCGGATGCTCAACTCGATGAGCCCCGAGCAACGCGCCGAGCTGATGGAGCTCTCCGCCCAGGCGTTCGGCTCGCCGGCGCTGATGGAGGCGCTCAACCGGCTCGACAGCAACCTCCAGTCCCTGCGTCCCGGCGAGGACTGGACCGGTTCGGAGCAGTTCGGTGGCTCGGAGGGGCTGGGGCTGGGCGACGGCACCGGCGTACTGCAGGATCTCGCCGAGCTCGACCAGCTCTCCGATCAACTTTCCCAGGCCTACGGCGGTGCTCGCCTCGACGACATCGACCTCGACGCGCTGGCGCGCCAGCTCGGCGACTCGGCCGCCGTCGACGCTCAGACGCTGCAGCGGCTGGAGCAGGCACTACGTGACTCCGGGCAGCTCGAGCGCGGCTCCGACGGCAACCTGCGGCTCACGCCGAAGGCGATGCGTCAGCTCGGCAAGGCGCTGCTGCGCGACGTGGCCCAGCGGATGTCGGGACGGCAGGGGGCTCGCGATCTCCGGGCCGCCGGGGCGGCGGGTGACCTGTCGGGGGCGTCGCGTCCGTGGACGTTCGGGGACACCGAGCCCTGGGACATCCCGCGCACGATGCTCAACCGCGCCATCCGAGGAGGCGACCGGCTCAGCCTCGACGACATCGAGGTCCAGGAGACCGAGGCCCGCACCCAGGCCGCTGTCGCACTGCTGGTCGACACCAGCTTCTCGATGGCGATGGACGGCCGCTGGGTGCCGATGAAGCGCACGGCGCTCGCGCTGCACACCCTGATCCGGTCGCGCTTCCGCGGCGACGACCTGCAGCTGATCGGCTTCGGTCGCTCGGCCCGCACCATGGAGATCGAGGAGCTGACGGCGCTCGACGCGAAGTGGGACAAGGGCACCAACCTGCACCACGCGCTGTTGCTGGCCAACCGGCACTTCCGCAAGCATCCCAACGCCCAGCCGGTGCTGCTCATCGTCACCGACGGCGAGCCGACCTCCCATCTCGAGGCGGACGGTGAGGTGTGGTTCTCCTACCCGCCGCATCCGCTGACGATCGCCTACGCCGTACGCGAGCTCGACAACGCGGGCCGCCTCGGCGCCCAGACCACGTTCTTCCGGCTCGGTGACGACCCCGGCCTGGCCCGCTTCGTCGAGTCGATGGCGCGGCGTGTCGACGGCAAGGTCATCGCCCCCGAGCTGGACGACCTCGGTGCCGCCGTCGTCGGCTCCTACCTCGGCTCGCGCAGTCGCGGAGGTCAGTCCGGGAGCGAGTACGGCGACCTGTGGGGCGGCGGCCGCGGCTGGTGGGCCGGCTGACACGATCAGGAGAGACTGTCGAGGTTGACCACGATCGCTTCCTGCGTGGTCCGTGCGATGACCACCACCGCCTCCTCGTCGGGGTCGGGGTTCTCCTCGCGGTGCGGCGCGTACGGCGGCACGAAGACGTAGTCGCCCGGTGACGTCTCGATCCGGCGCACGACGGGTGGGTCGACATCGTGGTCGAGGAAGACGAAGACCGGGTGGCCGGAGACGACGTAGATCGCGGTCTCGGACTCGCCGTGGTGGTGGTCGCCCGAGGCGGTCGCGGCGGGGACGTGGGTCTGCCCCATCCAGAGGTGCTCGGCGCCCACGCTTCTGCCGCTGATCGCCTCGAGCCGACGCATCCCCGTCGTCTGGGCGGTGTCACCCACCAGACCGCTGGGCGCGACGTGGTGCAGGGGCTGGTGGAACGCATCGGCCATGCCCCGAGTCTGCACCCTCGTGGGCGCCCCGGGCGACGGCCCGGAAGAATGACGGTGTGCCTGATCCGAGCGTCGTCGTACTCCTGGCGCTCGCGGCGCTCTCCGCCGGATTCGTGGACGCCGTCGTCGGTGGCGGGGGACTGATCCAGCTCCCCGCCCTCCTGCTCGGCCTGCCGGGCTATGCGCCGGTCCATGTGCTGGCCACCAACAAGCTCGCCTCGATCTGCGGTACGACGACGAGCGCCACCACCTACTACCGCCGCGTGCGCCCGGACCCCCGCACGTTCATCCCGTTGATGGTGCTGGCGTTCCTCGGCTCGGCCGGGGGTGCCGAGGTGGCCTCGCACCTGTCGGCGGACGTGTTCCAGCCGATCGTGCTGGTCGCGCTCGTCGTGGTCGGGGCGTGGGTGATCTTCCGGCCGAACCTGGGCGGCGAGACCCTGCTGCGGCACGGTCCCCGACGGCATCTGGTCACGGCGATGGTCATCGGCGCCGCGATCGGCTTCTACGACGGTGCCCTGGGGCCGGGCACCGGCTCGTTCTTCGTGATCGCACTGGTCGGTCTGCTCGGCTACTCGTTCCTCGAGTCCTCGGCGAAGGCCAAGCTCGCCAACGCCGCCACCAACCTGGCCGCGCTGGTGGTCTTCGTCCCGCAGGGCGCGGTGCTGTGGCGTCTCGCCGTGGTGATGGGCGCGTGCAACATCGTCGGCGGCTACCTCGGGGCACGGCTCGCCGTCGCCCGCGGCGCCGGGTTCGTACGTGGCTTCTTCATCGTCGTGGTCGTCGGCTTCATCGTCCGGATCGGCGGCGAGCTGCTCGGCTGGTGGGGCTGAGGTCAGTCGTCGACGTCGACGAGCTTGGCCCGGCTGGTGTGCCCGCGCACGATCGTGACCCGCGACTTCGACACCCCGAAGTGGGTTGCCAGCACCTTGACGACGCCGTCGTTGGCCGCGCCGTCCACGGCCCGCTCGCGCACGAAGACGGTCAGCCGGCCGTCCGGCCCGGACTCGACCAGCGGACCCTTCTTCGAGCCGGGCTTCACGTCGATGCCGTACCGCGTCATGGGAGCAGGCTAGGCGGTCATGCGCCGGCGTCGTTCCGGGTAGACGTTCCGGGTAGAAAGGAGAGCATGCGCGTTGCTCGGATGACCTTCTTCCTCGACCTGGCCCCGGACGAGTACGACGAGGCGGTCTCGTTCTGGCGTGCGGCCACCGGCTCCAGCCTGTCATCGCCCCGCGGTGAGCACGGCGAGTTCGCCAGCCTGGTGCCACCGTCAGGCGACGACCACCTGCGGGTCCAGCGGCTCGGCGAGGGACCGTCCGGCGTCCACCTCGACGTGTATGTCGATGCCCTCGGCCCTGCGGTCGAGCACGCCACCGGTTGCGGCGCCACGCTGGTCAGCCTCGGCGACTACGCGGTCCTGCGCTCACCCGGTGGCTTCCCGTTCTGCCTGGTCCCAGGCGCCGCGGCCGTGCCGTCCGAGCCGGTCGTCTGGCCCGGCGGACACCGCTCGCGGGCCGACCAGCTCTGCCTCGACATCGGGCCGTCGGCGTACCCCGCCGAACGAGCCTTCTGGGAGGCGCTCACCGGCTGGTCGAGCCGCGTGACGCCGCGCGGCGAGTTCGCCCGGCTGCGGGTGCCGCCGGCGCTGAAGGCACGGATGCTGCTGCAGCGCTTGGAACGGGACGAAGGGCCGACACGCGGGCATCTCGACGTGGCCACCGACGACCAGGCGGCGGAGGTACGACGCCTGGCTGCGCTCGGCGCCGAGCCGGTCTGGGAAGGACCGCTCTGGATGGTGATGCGACCACCCGCCGGACCGCTGATGTGCGTGACCGCTCGCGACCCGATCACCGGCGTGGTCGGGTGAGGGTGCGGCAGGATGAGCGGCATGTCCCTACCCACGATCGCCACGCTCACCAGCCTGCCCGCCGTCGAGCATCCGGAGCTCGTCGCCGCCCCGACCGCCAGCGCCCTGCGCACGTGGGCCGATGTGGCAGCAGTGGCGGTGGTCGAGATCGATCCGGACCTGGCCGACACAGCCGCCCTCACCGAGGCGTATGACCTGCCGCTCGGCGCGAGCGGCAACTGCGTCGTCGTCGGCGGTTCGCGAGCAGGGGAGGAGCGGGTCGCCGCCTGCGTCGTACCGGCCGACACGCGCGCCGACGTCAACAGCCTGGTCAAGCGTCTGCTCGACGTGCGCAAGGCGTCGTTCCTGCCGATGGAGCGCGCGGTCGAGGAGTCGGGCATGGAGTACGGCGGGATCACCCCTGTCGGCCTGCCCGCAGCCTGGCGGGTGCTCGTCGACGCGCGGCTGGTCGAGGCTCAGACGGTGGTGCTGGGATCGGGGCTGCGGCGCTCGAAGCTGCTGGTGCCGGGCGCTGCGCTCGCGTCGCTGCCAGGCGCCGAGATCATCGAGGATCTGGGGCGTCCGGTCGCAGGCTGAGGGTACAAAGAGGTATGCATCTGCCCCGTGGTCTCGCGGCCTTCAACCGACGCATCACCAACCCGCTCCAGCGCCGCTGGGCCGGGCGGATCCCCGGTCACGCGATCATCGAGCACACCGGTCGCCGATCGCGCCGCACCTACCGGACGCCGGTGCTGTGCGTCGAGCGCACCGGCGGCTTCGCCTTCCTGGTCGGCTACGGCCTCGGCTCGGACTGGGTCCGTAACCTCCTTGCCGCTGACGGCGGCACGGTGGTCCACCGCGGCCGGCGCTACCGGGTCAACGACGTCCGCCTCGTCCCAGCGCCGGCCGGCCGCGAGCTGCTGCCGCGCCCGCTGCAGCTCCTCACGCGCCTCGCGCGGGAGGGGAACGTCCTGACGGTCACGATCGTGAGCTGACCTGGGCAAACGGCAGGCAGCGGCGTCGCCCGCCCCCTACTCTTCATCCGTGCACGTCGTCGAAGGGCTCCTGCGTTGGACGGGGCACCTGCTCCTCTCGTTGGCAGGAGCCCTTGCGTTCGGCTGGGTCTGGTCCAGGGTGACGCGTGGGTCGCGTCGCGTCCTGCCGAAGCCATGGCAACGCCGGATCGACGCCGCGGCGGCGCGTTACCCCGGACCGGTCTCGGTGGTGGTCGTCTTCGGCCTCTTCACGGCGGTCGCGTGGGCGCTCGCGTATGGCTGCCTGTGCGGCTACATCCCGTCGGACACGCGGTCGACGGCGTACTTCGCGGCAGCGCTGTTCTTCGCGTGCGGAGCTGGGACGACCTTCTTCGGCGTCAAGATCTTCCGGAACGTTTCGAAGGTCGGTCCGAAGGCGCCCTGACGCCTGCCGCTCGGCGTGGTGGGATCCGGCAGCGTTCCGCCGCCGCGACTGCGGGAAGCCACCACTCAGTCGCCGACGGCCAGGACGCGTCCGGGCAGAGACGTCGCCGTGATCACATGCCAGGTGGCTGTGACATCGACGGCATCGCGAGCGTGAACCACACCGTGGTCGCGTACGGCTGCGAGTCGATGCCCCACTGGTCGGCGAGGCTGTCGGCGATCAGGAGGCCGCGTCCGTGCGGCTCGTCGTGGACCGGCTGCCGGGGGAGGGGGAACCTGACCCCGCCGCTGTCGGTGACGGCGACCTGGAGCTCGCCGTCGGTGATCGTCGCCGTGATGGTGAAGTCCGAGCGCGCGTGCAGGATCGCGTTGGTGGCCAGTTCGCTGGTGATCAACACCGCACGATCACGGAGCTCGTCGGGTGCCTCGCCCAGGGAGCTCGCGACGAAGGCCCGCGCCTTCGCGACGGAGGCCGGGTGCTCCGGGTAGTGGGCGCTGCTCATGGCTCGACGGGGAGAAGCTCGGTCAGGCCGGTCGCGGCGATGAGGCGGCGGATGATGCTGGTCGGCCTGCGCAGGCGGATGGCATGACCCTGCTTCAGGGCGAGCAGCAGCACCGTCAGACCGGCGCTGTCCATGAAGGCCAGATCGGTCATGTCGACGACGACGTCCGCGGGAGCGCCGTTCACCGATGCCGGGAGTACGGCGAAGGCACGCTCGGCGTCCGCCGTACCGGTGAGGTCCAGGGCGCCGGCGAACGCGATCACCGGGGTGCCGTCCGGGTCGCTGCCGACGGCGATGCTCAGGGTCTGGTCTATGGATTCCATTGCACTCCCATGATCGCCGCGTCGTCGGTGGAGGGACGGTCGTCGAGTAGCCCAGTCACGACCGTGTCGAGCAGCGTCTCCAGGTCCGTGGCGGTGCTGGCGACGCGACACAGCCGTGCGATGCCGACGTCGATGGACTCGTCGCGGCGCTCGACCAGACCGTCGGTGTAGGCGAGGACCACGGTCCCCGGGGTCAGGGTGATGTCGGCGGTGTCGTACTGCGAACCGACCCCGAGCGGAGGCCCGAGCGGTCCCTCGATCGGCTCGACCACCAGTCCGTCCTTCCGTAACAGCGGGAGGTGCCCCGCGTTGGCCACCGTGACGATGCCGGTGCCCAGATCGAGGATGCCGCACAACGCAGTGGCGAAGTGGCCGTCGCGGACCACGTCGATCAGGCCACTGACCTTCGTCAGGACCATCGCCGGGTCGTTGCCCTCGACCGCGTAGGCGGTGATGCTGTGGCGCAGCCGCGACATCGTCGTCGCCGCGCTCAGCCCTCGTCCCGAGACGTCGCCGATCGTGAAGAAGATCCGGTCACCGGGGAGGTCGACGACGTCATACCAGTCCCCGCCGACGTTGATGCCCTCGGTGCCGCCCAGGTACCGCGTGGCGATGGCGAGCCCCGGAGGACGCGGCAGGTGCTTGGGCAGGAGGGCCGTCTGCAACGTCTCAGCGACCCCGCGCTCGGCCCGGTAGAGCTGGTCGGTGACGGCGGCCAGCTGCTCGGCCACGGCGCGGCGCCGGAGCAGCCTCTCGGTGAGCAGCGCCACCACGGCGGTCAGCAAGAGGCCCGCTGCGGCGATCATCCACGCGATGGACTGCGCGAAGGTCCCGAGCAGCGGAGAGCGGGGAGTCATCACCGCGGTCAGGACCTGGTCGCCGAACGGGATGGTCACCCGCCCGAGGGTGCCGGTGATGGGCAGATCATCGGTGTTGGTCTCCACCAGCGTGGAGGACGTCTGCCTCTTGCCGTAGTAGAGCGCGAAGTCCATGTCGGCCAGCGGCGATCCGGACTTCAGCACCTCGCGTCGGTCGCCGGGCAGGGTCTGCTCGGCGTAGGCCACGTAGGTACGGCCGAGTGCCGTCGCGGCGAAGGCATAGCCGAGTCGCTGGGTGGTGGCGGTGGCGAGCCGGGTGACCACGAGGGTCCCGTTGGAGGCGGGCGTCGCGCTCGAGGCCGCCTTGCCGAGAAGCGTGCGAGCCGCACCCGACGACGTGTCCAGCTGGGTCGACTTGCCGAGCGAGCGCACGAGGTGGGGGCTGCCGTCGACCATCCGGAAGAGCTGCGCACTGACGAACGGCTTCGGCACCTGGCGCTTCATCCCGCTGTCGAAGAGGCCGAGGTCGCCGCTGGCGGCCACGGAGGTGGTCGGGCGACCCAGAAGGCGTTGGATGTCGATCGGCGCCGCCGTCAGGGCTGCTCCGGCGAGCTGTGCCTGGGTGGAGACCTGGTGCTGCTCGTTGTGCGCGTAGTTCAGCCGGGACACGACCGCGAGCGCAGCCGTCACGACCAGTCCGATCACGAGGACGGTCAGCGACAGCCCGTGCGGGCGCGGTCGGCTCCTCGGCCGATCCGGTATGCCGGCATCGTGCCGACCGGAGGCTGCACGTGCAGCCGCCCCATCCTCGTCCACTACGGACATCGCCTCCCTCAGACCGGTGGAAGGTAACCCACCCGCCACCGGTCGCGAGGCGAAACGCCCGACTTGGTCGGGTCAGCCGTCGGCCGGGAACGGCACTCCCGTGTTGGCGTGGCACCGGTAGCCGTTCGGCACCCGGTCGAGATACTGCTGGTGCATCGGCTCGGCGTAGTAGAACTCCGGAGCCTCGCGGATCTCGGTGGTGATCTCGCCCAGCCCACGGCGACGCAGCTCCTCGCCGTACACCTTGGTCAGCTCGCGCGCCGTCTGCTCCTGCTCGGGCGAGAGGTAGTAGAGGGCCGAGCGGTACTGCGTGCCGACGTCGTTGCCCTGGCGCATGCCCTGCGTGGGGTCGTGCACCTCGAAGAAGCGCTTCACCAGCTCCGCATAGCTCACCTTCGCCGGATCGAAGACGACACGCACGGCCTCGGTGTGGTTCGTCAGGCCGCTGCACACCTCCTCGTACGTCGGGTTGAGCGTGGTGCCGCCCTGGTAGCCGACCGCCGTCGAGTAGACACCGGGGATCTGCCAGTACATCTCCTCGGCGCCCCAGAAGCAGCCGAGTCCGAAGTAGGCGACCTCGTAGCCCTCGGGGGCGGCGTCGAGCGGGGTGCCGAGCACGCGGTGGCTCGGCGGCAGGTCCCACTGCGCGGCGTCACGGCCGGGCAGTGTCTTCTCCGGAGAGAACAGTGAGGTGGGGCGTCCGAACATGGGGTTCCTCCTTCGCGTCCACAGTGTCCAACACCGGGTCTCCGCTGTACGTTCCCGGCCCTGCGCCGGATCAGCGCACAGGGAGTCGCTAGGCCCATTTGCCATCATGGACAGGTGAACCACACTCTCGGAACCACCGCCCACCTGCCTGCCGGCCAGCCTGCCGGCCAGCCTGTCGGCCAGGTTGCACCAGGGGACGACAGCCTGCCCGCGGGATGGACGACACGGCCTCCAGAGATCACCGATCTGCCGCGTCTCCTCGAGCTGCGCGGCGCCGACAAGCTGCAGCCGACCGGTTCGGATCGGGTCGATCCCAACAGCCTGGAGAGCGAGATCGCGGGACTCGCCTCGTGGACGCGCCAGCAGCTCGTCGCCCTCGACGCGGACGGTGTCATCCGGGCCTGGGCGACGGTCCACGACCGCGCCGCCGGCCGCACCATGGTCCACCTGTACGTCGACCGGTCGATCCCGTTCGCCGGCGAGGTCGCCGCCTGTCTCTACGCCTGGATGGAGGGCCGGGCCCGGGCGATCGCCCGGATGCGCGGCCTGCGCCAGACCCAGCTCGATGCCAGCCCGTTCGCCGAGGACACCGTCCAGCGGGGCTGGCTGACCGATGCCGGCTACGCGAAGATGCGGACGTGGCTGCAGATGACCCGCCCGGTCGCCGCCGACGAGGCCGAGAGTCTCCCCGGCCCGCGCGAGGGGGTCGTCGTGCGGACCGTCGACACCCACGCCAACGGCGTACCCGTCGCGGCTGATCTGCAGATGGTGCACCGCATGCTGGAGGAGTCGTTCGCCGACCACTTCAACTCCTACCGCGAGAGCTTCCCCGAGTTCGTGACCCGGTTGCGGGAGGACCCGGGCCACCGGTGGGACCACTGGTGGCTGGCGTACGTCGACGACAAGCCGGCCGGTGCTCTGGTCGCGTCGGTGCTGCCCGCCAACGACGGCGGCACCGAGGGCAGCTACGTCGAGTACATCGGCGTCAACCGCCAGGCTCGTGGCCGCGGTGTCGCCAAGGCGATGCTGCACAGCGTGATCGGCGACGCCGCCGCACGCGGTCGCGACCGGGTCGGGCTCGAGGTCGACGCCGACAGCCCGACCGGCGCCGACCAGCTCTATGTCTCGATGGGCTGGCGGACCGACTACGTCACCGAGTCGTGGCACAAGGACATCACCGTCCCCGACTGACGGACATCCCCACTACTCTCGGAGACGTGACCCAGGAGCATGCCGAGCTGCACTCAGACAAGGGGCACGGCTTCGAGACCCGCGCCATCCATGCGGGCTACGAGCCGGATCCGACGACAGGCGCGGTCAACCCGCCGATCTATGCCAGCTCCACCTACAAGCAGGACGGGGTGGGCGGGCTCCGCGGCGGCTACGAGTACAGCCGCAGCGGTAACCCGACCCGCACCGCTCTCGAGGGCGCGCTGGCGGCGGTGGAGGACGGCGAGCGGGGCTTCGCCTTCGCCAGCGGCCTGGCCGCCGAGGACACCCTGATCCGCGCCCTCACCAAGCCGGGCGACCACCTCGTCATCCCGGACGACGCATACGGCGGGACCTTCCGGCTGGTCGACAAGGTCGCCGGCCCATGGGGTGTCGAGCACAGCTCCGCGGCGATCAGCGACCCCGAGAAGGTGGCCGCCGCGATCATCCCCGGCCGCACCCGGTTGGTGTGGGTGGAGACCCCCACCAACCCCCTGCTCAACATCGGTGACATCGCGGCCCTCGCGACTGTCGCGCACGATGCGGGGGCACTGTTGGTCGTGGACAACACCTTCGCCTCGCCGTATCTCCAGCAGCCGCTCACCCTCGGCGCCGACGTGGTGGTCCACTCCACCACCAAGTACGTCGGGGGCCACTCCGACGTCGTCGGCGGTGCCCTTGTGGTGAAGGACCTCGACGTCGCCGAGCGGATCGGCTTCCACCAGAACGCCGTCGGCGCCGTCGCGGGTCCGTTCGACGCCTACCTCACCCACCGCGGCCTCAAGACGCTCGCGGTGCGGATGGAGCGACACTGCGACAATGCCGAGCGGATCGTCGACTTCCTGTGCGCACATCCGCAGGTCGGTGACGTCATCTATCCGGGCCTGGAGACCCACCCCGGTCACGAGGTGGCGCAGCGGCAGATGAGGCGGTTCGGAGGGATGGTCAGCTTCCGTGTCCATGCCGGCGAGAGCAAGGCGCTCGACGTGTGCTCGAAGACCCAGGTCTTCACCCTCGGGGAGTCGCTCGGCGGCGTGGAGAGCCTGATCGAGCACCCGGGCCGGATGACCCACGCCAGCGTCGCCGGCACCGACCTCGAGGTCCCTGCCGACCTGATCCGGCTCAGCGTCGGCATCGAGACGGTGGAGGACCTGGTCGGCGATCTGGAGCAGGCCCTCGCATGAGCGACGACCCCCAGCGGAGCGGCGAACCCGGTCAAGGAGACGGCGGGGCCGCCGAGCGTGCCGAGCGGGCCGCCCGACGCGCTGAGGAGGCCGAGCACGCTGCGGAGCGGGCCGCGGACTCCGAGCATCAGCGCAACGAGCGGCTCGCCGCCCGGCTCTACGCGCAGTGGGCGCAGCTGCGGGAGGAGCGCCAGGCCCAGCTGACCCCGGACCTGCCGACGGGCACCACGACCTCGAGTGGTCGCAAGGTGTCGGTCCCGTTCGGCATCGATCTCGCCGCATCGTGGGGGTGGCGGCTGCTCGTGATCGTGGCCGCAGGCTGGTGCTTGTTCAAGGCGCTCGGCTTCCTCGAGGTGGTCGTCGTCCCGGTCGTGATCGCGCTGCTGATCAGTGCGCTGGTGATGCCACTGGTGAGCATCCCGCAGCGGATCGGGCTGCCGCGCGGCGTCTCCTCGCTGATCGTGGTCCTTGTGGTGATAGCGGTCGTCGGCTCGTTGCTCTTCTTCGCCGGTCACCAGGTCGCGACCGGCGCCAGCGACCTGGCCGACCAGACCGTCAAAGGCCTCGATGAGATCAGACGCTGGCTGAAGAACGGCCCGATGCACGCCAGCGACAGCCAGATCAACACCTGGATCGACCGGCTGCAGAGCGAGGTCACCAAGGCCGGCTCGCACGTGACGCTGGGCAGCGTGACCGAGGTCGGCGGTGTCGCGGCCGATGTGCTCGCCGGGGTCTTCATCGTGCTCTTCTCGACCTTCTTCTTCCTCTCCGAGGGCGACCAGATCTGGTCGTGGGTGGTGAAGCTGACCCCGCGTACCGCTCGTGCCCGCATCGACAGCTCCGGCCGGGTCGCCTGGATCTCGCTGACCCAGTTCGTGCGGGCGACGGTCATCGTCGCGGCGGTGGACGCCATCGGCATCATGATCGTGGCTGCCGTCCTGCGGGTCCCATTCGTCGCGGCGATCGGCGTCCTGGTCTTCCTGGGTGCGTTCGTGCCGTTGGTCGGCGCGGCCGTCGCCGGGACCGTCGCGGTCCTGGTGGCCTTGGTCGACCACGGCTTCGTCACCGCGCTCATCATGCTCGGTGGCGTCATCCTGGTGCAGCAGCTCGAGGCGCACGGCCTCCAGCCGTTCCTCATGGGACGCTGGGTGCGCGTCCATCCGCTCGCCGTGATCCTGGCGATCGCGACCGGCATCCTGATCGCTGGGATCGCCGGCGCGCTCGTCGCCGTACCGCTTGCTGCCGCGCTCAACGCCGTCGGCCAGCACCTCGCCGCAGAGGGCGCTCCGCCAGAGGCGGACGAGCCGGATGAGCCGGATCGATCGGACTCGGGCGAGGAGAGCCTCCTCACCGACGAGGAGAAGTCCGACCTGGCCGAGGCGGAGGCAGAAGAGGCCGAGGCGGAGGCGACGCATGAGTGAGCCCTCCGTGCGGCCCGCCGACTGCGGCGTCGTGCTCGGCGACATCCAGGCTGCGCGGGAGCTGCTGCGCGGCGTTGTGATCGAGACCCCGGTCGAGACGTCCCGGTGGCTCTCGGACCTGGTCGGCGCACCGGTCGTGCTCAAGTGCGAGAACCTGCAGCGCACCGGCTCGTTCAAGTCCCGCGGCGCCTATGTCCGGATCGCCCGGCTCACCGACGAGGAACGGGCCACGGGCGTCGTCGCGGCCAGCGCCGGCAACCACGCCCAGGGCGTCGCCCTTGCCGCGACCATGACCGGTGCCCGCTCGACCGTCTTCATGCCCGAGGGCGCGCCCATCCCCAAGGAGCGGGCCACGCGTGCGTATGGCGCCGAGGTGGTCTTCAAGGGCAGCTCCGTCGACGAGGCCCTCGCCGCGGCGAAGGAGTACGCCGAGGAGACCGGGGCGGTGTTCATCCACCCCTACGACCATCCCGACATCATCGCGGGCCAGGGCACCGTGGGGCTCGAGCTCCTCGACCAGGTCCCGGACGTGCGCACCGTCGTCGTACCTGCCGGTGGGGGAGGGCTGCTGTCGGGGATCGCGCTGGCGATCAAGACGAGCCGCCCGGACGTGCGGGTGATCGGCGTGCAGGCCGAGGGCGCCGCCGCGTTCCCACGTTCGCTCGAGGCCGGAGCGCCGGTGCCGCTGGGGTCGATGCGGACGATGGCAGACGGCATCGCGGTGGGCCGGCCCGGCGACCTCACGCTTGCCGCCGTCCAGCAGTACGTCGATGAGATCCGCACGGTCAGCGAGGAGTCGATCTCGCGCGCGCTCCTCGCCCTGCTGGAGCGCGCCAAGCTGGTGGTGGAGCCTGCCGGAGCGGTCGGGGTCGCGGCCATGCTCGATGACCCGAACGCCTTCGAGGGGCCGGTCGCGGTCGTGCTCTCCGGCGGCAACATCGACCCGCTGCTGCTGAACAAGGTGATCCGGCACGGCCTTGCCGCCGACGGCCGTTACCAGGTGCTGCGGGTGGTGTTGACCGATGCGCCCGGTGCGCTCGCCGAGCTGCTCGCGCTGATCGCGGAGGAGGGTGCGAACGTGGTGCAGGTCAGCCACGGCCGGACCGACCCAGCGCTCAGCGTCGATCAGGTCGAGGTCCTGCTCCAGCTGGAGACGCGCGGCAAGGCTCACGTCGATCGGTTGATGGGTCGACTCGCCGAGAGTGGGTACAGGGCAGAGTCCACCCGCACATCCGCCTGAGCCGGCGGGCAATCAGTCCGCGTGCAGCACCTGCACGCGGACTTGGCCCGCTGGTAAACTCGTCGGATTGCCTGCAACACCCGATGTATCTCCCAGGAGTGACTCGATGACGACCGAAGCACAGCACGATGCCGCCACGATCTGGCTCAGCAAGGGTGCCTTCGACCAG
>Ga0164242_10001386_pt1 | contig 28678 bp, 25 predicted proteins | sample OricomgcompostMG_FD_108783 | JGI IMG/M metagenome (GOLD analysis project Ga0164242, IMG submission 108783) | Miracle-Growth compost microbial communities from Emeryville, California, USA - Original compost - Miracle growth compost (MG) ...
CGGCACGCAGCCTGCCGCATCTGTCCGAGATCGTGCGCTTGGCGAACGGATGCGGCGCTTTCGAGCGTCCAGAGCTTGCGGCCGCTCGATGGAACGACCTTCTTGCGTTGAACGGAGTGGGTCAGTGAGCGCGCACCCCCGGCTGTCGCTGAACCAGGCGACGATCAAATACGCGAATCTGACCGACGCCCTGCAGACCACAACGGCGGCAGGCATCGCGAGTATCGGGCTGTGGCGCGAACCGGTGGCCGATGTCGGGCTCGATGCCGCGGCGCGGATGGTTGCCGACTCCGGGCTGCGCGTGTCCAGCCTGTGCCGTGGCGGATTCTTCACCCCGATGCACGGCGCGGCGCGGGATGCCGCGCTCGATGACAATCGCCGCGCGATCGACGAGACAGCGGCTTTGGCGGCCGCAGGCGCGCCAGGTTCGCGGGCGGTGTTGGTGCTTGTCGCCGGTGGCCTGCCGGAGGGCTCACGCGACTTGATCGGCGCGCGCGAGCGCGTGCGTGACGCAGTGGGAGCGCTCGAAGCCGACGCAGCATCCGCCGGAGTGACACTTGCGATCGAGCCGTTGCATCCGATGTATGCCGCTGACCGTGCCGTCATCTCGACGCTAGGCCAGGCACTCGACATCGCCGAGCAGTTCAATAGCACCGCGCAGTTCAATAGCACCGCGCAGTTCGGGCCGACCGTTGGTGTCGTGGTGGACACGTTCCACATCTGGTGGGACCCACAGGTGCTCGAGCAGATCGCGCGCGCTGGTCGCACCGGTCGCATCGCGAGCTACCAGGTGTGCGACTGGATCACCCCGTTGCCCGCAGACGTGCTGCTCGGGCGCGGCATGATGGGCGACGGGCACATTGACTTCGCATCCATCACAGACGCCGTCGTTCAGGCTGGATACACCGGTGACGTCGAGGTCGAGATCTTCAATGAGCAGATCTGGGATGCACCTTTCGATCAGGTCGCCGCGCGCGTGGTGTCATCGTTCGCCGAGCACGTTGCACTGCCGGTGACTTGACCTGACTGCGACTGCGATGTCAACCCCGTTTACCGTCGCCGAGCATCCACGTACTGTCGGTTATCGACAGGAAGGATCGTGCCGGTGTCGATCAACGTTCGAGAAATGGCCTGTCGGCCTGAAGACGTGTTCAGTGTCTTCGCCGATGGATGGCTCTACCCGGTCTGGGTTGTCGGGGCGACGCGCATGCGCACTGTTGACGCTCAGTGGCCGAACGAGGGCTCAAAACTGGAGCACTCATTCGGCGTGTGGCCTTTGGTGATCAACGATGAGACGCGCGTGATCGAATGGAGCCCGCCACACCGAATGGTTGTGCAGGCCAAAGGGTGGCCGCTCGGCGAAGCGCGCGTGACGCTCGACGTCAAGCCGCGCCGGGACGGATGCGTTGTGCGCATCGAAGAGTGGGCGGCCAAGGGGCCAGGGCGTCTTATACCCCGCCCGCTTGAGTCGGTCGCGCTACATATTCGAAACACCGAGACGTTGCGCAGGCTCGCGTTTATTGCCGAGCATCGCTGAGTTCACTTCAGTTCTGAGTTCATTTCAGCACTGAGTTCATTTCAGTTCTGAGGTCAGAGTCTTCTGCAGGGTGGTGAGTGCTTCCTTCGGCGATGCCTTCAGTGAGAGCAGACTCTGCGCGAACGTGGTCATCGCCGGCGTACTGTCCACAAGCGACACGTTGGCGAACAGAGCGTCACCGCCGGGAGCGGCCCAGGTCTTGCAGATCGGCTGCCACACCTTGATCATCTTCGCGGCGTTGGCATCCGCCTGGAACTCCTTTGTCGCGGCGATCGACTTGAGCACCGGCAGACCGATTCCGGTGTTCTTCGTCCACAGCGGCGACATGTTCTTGTAGTAGTAGGTCAGGAACGCCTCAGAACCCTTCTGGCTCGGGGTGTTCTTGTACATCATGATGTTGTTCGGAAAGTACAGTGCGCCCTTTTTGCCATTGGCCGAGGTCAGCGGGTCTCCGACGTACATGTCGGGCCCAACGTCTCCGCCGACCTGCTGCGCCAGGCCGGGGCTTTCGAAGCCCATGGCGAACTTGCCGGCCTTCCACTGCTGATACGCGTTGTTCGTCGAATAGCCGACGCTCCCAGGATCCATGTAGCCCTTGTGAACCATTTCGACAACGAAGTTCAGCGCGTCGATGTTCTCCTGCGTCACACAGTTCGGCTTCTGGTCTGCGTCGAACAGGCCGCCACCATTGTTGATCAGAAGGCCGACGAGAATCTGGAAGCCGTTGCCCTGTGGGCCGGATGCGATACCGAACCCATACACCCCGATCTTCTTCAACGCCTCGCACGCGTCCAGGTATGACTGCCAGTCGGTCGGCGGCTGGACGCCCGCCTTCTCCAGAAGGGACTTGCGGTACCACAGCACGCGCATGTCCAGGTTGTATGGAACGGCCGCATATCCCTTGCTTGTGTGCATCGCGTCGAAGAGGCCAGGAAGGAAGTCGTCGTAGAGACCGCTCTTCTTCCATTCGTCCACGAGATTATCTGCGTATGCGATGTGATTCTGTTTTGCGAACTGGAATGCCTGCGTGCCGCTGCCGCTGCTGACCGCCGGTCCCGTGTTTGATGCGACAGCGGATGCGAACGTTGAGGTGAAGTTGGCCCACTGCACCGACTGATACGTGGCGCGTGGCAGGCCGTCAGCCGGCTTGTATGCGAGTGTGATCTTCTTGTCCGTCGGTGCGAACGACACGGCACCCCATGGCATGTTCCAGAACTTGATCGGCTTCTCGCTTGAGCCACCGCTCGAGCACGCCGCCAGCGCGGCGAGCACCCCGAGCCCGCCGGCGCCTGTGATCAGTCCGCGTCGTGAGATTGAGATTGGATGCTCGGCCATGGTTCTCCTTTGAGGGCGTGACCCGTCGACGTCGGGATTGGCTGCGTCTTTTGCGCAACTTTGGGACTTGTTTTTCGTTCCCTACATATTCATACCTCAACTTTTTTCAGGTTACAAGCGCGAAAACTGGCAACTACTTTGCGCAAATGCACTCACCCTGTACTGTCGTCATATGGCGCAGATGCGGAAGTCGGGCCGGGTGACGTTGTCTGCTGTCGCCGCGGCGGCCGGAACGAGTATCCCGACCGTGTCCAAGGTTCTGCGTGGCGGAACGGATGTATCGCAAGAGACGCGGGAGCGCGTTATGGAGGCGGCGCAGTCCGTTGGGTATGTCAGGCGTGAAACGCGGTCGCGGCACGCCGGTGGCGCGTTCTCCGGTCCCCTTCCTCTGATCGACTTGGTGGTCGATCACGTGGCTGGCACCTGGCCGAACGGTGTGCTGACCGGCGTGGAGGATGCCGCGTCGGCGGCCAAGGTCGACGTGGTCATCACCTTGAAGCGCGGCGAGGACGACTGGGTTCCTCGGCTGTTGCGCCGCCCATCGCTCGGCGCCATCATCGTGCTCGTCGACCCGTCGCCTGCCCAGTTCACGGCGTTGAAGGCGGCGGGTCTTCCTGTGGTGATGGTCGATCCGATGAGTCAGCCGCACGTGGCGGTCCCCGCCGTCGGAGCAACGAACTGGGACGGCGGCCGATCCGCGGCAGAACACCTCATTGCGCTTGGCCACGCCGACGTCGGGATCATCGGCGGAGCCAGGCTGCACCAATACAGCCAGGCCAGGATCGACGGGTTTCGCACCGCTTTCGAATCTGCCGGTCTGCCGAGGCCCGGTCGCCTGGCACACGGCGACTGGGACCGAGCGCGCGCGCACGATGAGGCGAAACGGATGCTCGCGCCCGCTAACCGTCCGACGGCGATCTTCGCGTGTTCTGATGTCATGGCACTCGGCGTGTATGACGCGGCGCGCGATCTCGGGCTCGCAATTCCATCGGATCTGAGCGTCGTGGGCTTCGACGATGTGCCGGAGGCACAGTGGGCGACCCCACAGATGACGACCGTGCATCAGCCGCTGGCCGAGATGGGCGCGGCATCCGTCAACGTGTTGCTGCAACTGAGGGCCGGCGCGAACGGGACCAACTACCTGCCGAACCCCCGATTGGACCTTGCGACCCAGCTGATCGTTCGTGAATCGACTGCGAGGCCATCGAGCTAGCTGGCGCCGCGTGACTAGGTTGCGCCGGGGAAGACGACCTTGCGCAGGAGTCTGCGCAGGGTCTCTCGCTCATCGTCGTCGAGTTCTGCGAGCGATTCGCGCTCGGCGTCTCCTGTCACCGTGCGCGCCTTGGCGAATACCTCGATGCCCTTCGGTGTTGGCACGATCGCCTTCGTGCGGCGGTCTTCCGGCCCTTGTTCGCGCCGCACGAGACCGCCTGCCTCGAGCTCGTCGATGAGTGCAACGATCTGACTCGGATCAAGCTCGAGCAGTGCCACGAGGTCCCGCTGGCGCACGGGAACTCCGCTGCACGCCACGGCTAGCGCAGCATATGAGCGGGCGCCGAGTCCGAGTTCGCGCAGTCGTTCGTTCACCAGGCGTGTGCCTGCGACGAATACGCGCACCGTGAGGAACTCGATCTCATAGGCAAGCGGGGTAGACGCAATCCGTTGCGCCATCGACTTCGCTGCGTCGCCCACTTCGCTCCTCTTCGTCGACATGCGTTATTGTACTGTTTTACAGTAATTGAATTTCTCAACGAATTGACGTAGCGTGGATGAGTCCCGATCCGTCGAGCAAAGGAGCCCAGATGAGCGTCAACCTGGCTGGCCGCGTAGCGGTCGTCACCGGAAGTGGTCGCGGTCTTGGCGCTGCGTACGCACGTCAGCTGGCGAACGCAGGTGCGGCTGTCGTGGTCAATGACGTGTCGGATGAGGCGGCAGCGGCGACGGTGGACGCCATCCGGGCTGCAGGAGGAACTGCGACCGCTCTCGTCGCACCGGTCGGCGAGACCGCTGTCGCGGAGGCTCTCGTCGAAACGGCGGTCAGCGAGTTCGGCGGGCTAGACGCACTGGTGACCAACGCCGGGATTCTGCGTGACCGTTCACTGCTCAAAATGACCGATGACGACTTCGACGATGTGATCAGAGTGCACCTGCGCGGCACATTCACCTGCGTTCGCGCAGCATACGGCTCTTTCCGTGAGCGAAACGTGCCTGGTCGCATCATCGCCATCGGTTCGCCGACCGGTCAGCGCGGCAACTTCGGCCAGACCAACTACGCGGCCGCCAAGGCCGGGATCGTCGGCATGATCAGAACGTGGGCGCTCGAGATGTCGCGAGCCGGTGTCACCGCAAACGCGGTGATCCCCGTTGCGGCAACCGAGATGACGCGCACCGTGCCGTACTTCGCGGCAGCCGTCGAAGCCCAGGACGCCGGCGTGGCAATGCCGGACTTCTTCCGCAAAGACCTCGGCTTCGGCTCAGCAGACGACGTTGCGGGTCTTATCGTCTATCTCGCTTCGGCTGAATCCGATGGCATCACCGGTCAGGTGATCGGGATCGGCGGCGACCGTCTGCAGCTGTGGTCACATCCTGAGCCTGTGCTGTCAGCCGTTCACGCGGGCGGATGGAGCCCGCAGGACATCGCGGCCGAGTTTGGGCCACGCCTGCGCGCGCAACTTCAATCGGTCGGCGAGGAGTTCCCAGAGCTTCCGGCTGAGTTCGTTCGAGAAGCCTGACCGTGTATCGCTGCGAAGTCGATCTCGACGCCATCAAGGCCCTCGACACGCACGTGCACATCGAGCAGGGCTCTGACGGTCATGCGTCGTTGCCGCCGCGACTGGCCGAAGCAGCCCAAGCATATTTCCGCTCCGATGGGGCAACCCCGGATGTCTCTGGCGTCGCCGCCTATTACCGGAGCTTGAACATGGCGGCGGTGATCTTCACCGTCGATGCGGGAACGGCGCTTGAGCACCCACCGATTTCAAGTGAGCGGATCGCAGAAGAGGCAGCGGACCAGGCGGACGTGCTGATCCCATTCGGATCCGTCGACCCGAGACGCGGCGATGCCGCGATCGAACAAGCGCAGACCCTCGTGCACGACTACGGTGTGCGCGGCTTCAAGTTCCATCCCACCGTGCAAGGATTCGACCCATCCGATCAGCAGTATCGTCGACTCTGGCGTGCCATTTCCGAGCTCGGGGTGCCCGCGATCGTGCACACCGGACAGACCGGGATCGGTGCAGGCCTTCCAGGTGGCGCCGGAATGCGCCTCCGATACTCCGACCCGATGCTGCTTGATGACGTTGCGGCCGAGCTGCCAGAACTGAGTCTCATCCTGGCGCATCCATCGGTTCCATGGCAGGACGCCGCAATCTCGATGGCAACCCACAAACAGAACGTCGCGATCGACCTCTCTGGGTGGAGCCCCAAATACTTCCCCCCACAGCTTGTGCGCGCTGCTGGCTCATTCCTTCAGGACAAGGTGTTGTTCGGATCGGACTTTCCGATGCTGACGCCAGAGCGCTGGCTGCGAGACTTCGCAACGCTGCCGATCTCCGATGAAATCAGGCCGAAGATCCTGCTGGGCAATGCAGCGCGCATCCTAGGGCTGTCTTCCATCCAGAAAACCAACTCGAATAACGAGGAGAACCGATGACACAGACCATGGCCGTCCAGCTGGATGAGCTGCCATCGCTCGCGGGCAAGCAGATCGGCACGTCGGAGTGGATCGAGGTCACACAACAGCGCATCGACCTCTTTGCCGACGCGACAGACGACCACCAGTGGATCCACGTCGACGAGCAGCGTGCGGCAGACGGTCCGTTCGGCGGAACGATCGCGCACGGGTTCCTGACACTCTCGCTGTTCATCCCGCTGTGGTCGAACCTTCTCGAGGTCACCGGTGCAACGACGCTTGTCAACTATGGGCTGGACAGGGTGCGCTTCACTTCACCGGTTCGCGCTGGCGCACGAGTGCGGTTGACGGCCACCGTCGTCAGTGTCGATCCGGTCGCTTCTGGCGGCTATCAGCTGAAGGTGGCGGGCGAGATGCAGATCGAGGGTCAGGATCGGCCTGCCGTCGTCATCGAATTCATCTCGCGAGTTTCCTGAAAGCTCGCGCGACGGCGATCGGCGGAAGGAGCGGCAATGGGGTCGACAGGCGCGTGGCCGATGCCGGCGCCCAGAGTGCCGGACGGGATAGGAGACTGGATCCGGCGACGGGCATCGACGGCTCCTGATCGCCCAGCCATCATTTTCCGCGACCGGCAGATCAGCTACCGCGAGCTGGCCGATCGCATCGACCGCCTCGCGGCGGCACTCGCCGACCGTGGGTTCGGCGCGGGCGACCGGATCGCATTCATCGGCAACAATCATCCAGCGTTGGTGGAGGTGCTGTTCGCCAGCGCACGCCTCGGCGCCATCATGGTGCCGTTGAACACCCGGCTGTCTGCGCGCGAGCTTGCATACATGCTGCATGACTCTGGAGCATCCGTGCTCATCAGCACGAGTGGTCTGGAGGCGACGGTGGCTGCTGCGGCCATGCCAGACCTCGATCGAATCGTTGTATCCGATGGTGCAGACGGCGCTTTTGCCGGCGGCGTCCTTCCCGCCGGCGTGCAGGATTACGAGGCCGTGCTGGCCTCGGCAAGTAAGGACGTCGCCGAAGCCGCAGCGAACATCGACGACCCGGCACTGATCATCTACACGTCAGGCACAACGGGACGCCCAAAGGGTGCCATGCTCAGCCACGGCGACCTCACCTGGAACGCGATCAATGTGATCACGGATTACGACGTCGTCAGCACGGACCGCGCCTTGATGATCTCACCGCTGTTCCACGTGGCATCGCTCGGTATGGGGTGCCTTCCCGTGCTGCTCAAGGGCGGCACGGTGTTGCTTGAGGAGCGTTTCGTGCCGGGCGATGCGCTCCGGACAATCGAACGGCTGCGAGCAACATCGATCAGCGGAGTGCCGACCACGTACCAGTTGATGGCGGAGGATCCGGCCTGGGAGTCGACAGATATCTCATCGCTTCGTCTGCTCACGTGCGGAGGTTCTGCCGTTCCCGATCGCGTGCGTGAGGCATACGAGGCACGCGGTCTCGCCTTTTCTGGCGGATACGGCATGACAGAGACCAGCCCGGGCGTCACCATGTTGCCTCCTCAGCATTCTCAGAGTCGGGCCGGTTCTGCCGGACTCGCTCACTTCTTCACGCGATTCCGGGTGCGCGGTGCCGACGGCGCGCTCGCCGCGCCAGGGGAGCCTGGGCAGATCGAGGTCAGAGGGCCGAACGTGTTCCTTGGATACTGGGGCAACCCGGAGGGCAGCGGCCAGGTGTGGACGGATGACGGCTGGTTGCAGACCGGCGACATCGGATTCACCGACGACGACGGTTTCCTGTACATCTCAGACCGCCTCAAGGACATGATCATTTCGGGTGGGGAGAACATCTACCCTGCCGAGGTCGAGCAAAGCCTCCTTGGCATCGACGGCGTCACAGGTGCTGCGGTCATCGGCGTGCCGCACGAGCGCTGGGGCGAGGTGCCGCACGCGATCGTAACACTCGCGGAAGGTGCAACGCTCGACCCGGGAGAAATGGTCGCCATTCTCTCGACACGCCTGGCGAGATACAAAATTCCACGCACTCTCGAGGTCGTCGATGAGCTGCCGCGCACCGCAAGTGGCAAGGTGCGCAAGCAGACGCTCCGAGAACGCTACGCAGCGCAGTCCTGACGCATGGCCTGAACGCGGATCAGTGCGGCCAACCGCCACCGAGCGCGAACCGGCAGTCCTGAAGCGTGCGACGCAACGTCTCGACATCCGACTGGGTCAGCGCTGACACCATCTGATCTTCGATTCGGCCGACAGGCGCTCGCAGACGACCAAGAAGCTCATGACCCTCCGGCGTCACAGAAAGCAGCTGTCGCCGCTGATGCGACGGGTCCCGCTCTCGTGATACCAGCCCGCGCTCCTCGAGCTCAGCAGTCACGGTCGACATCGACTGAGCACGAACGAACGAGTTCTTGGCGAGTTGAGCCGACGTAAGCCCCGGCCGCCGTTCGAGCACGGTCAACGCTGTGTACTGGGTCACCGTCAGGCCGACCTCGCGCGTGGCTGTCTCAAGCCGTGCGCGGATCGCGAGCTCGACCTGCTTGACGAGATAGAGCAGAGTCACACTCTGTTTTTCTCGCACCTGACTGGCCTGCTCAGGCCGGCGAGTCATCTTCACTGTCTTATCCTCTCCGGCATGGTCTGTCCGGCTTATCTTTTTCGGCTCGCGCACGGTACGGACCTGCGGTGCATCCATCATGTTAGGCCGTCGGGTCGATGCCGCGGATGAATTTGGTCATGGATGCTTCGACGGCCGCCAGGTCGATGGTGCGAGGGTCCGCATTGCTTGCACGGATCTCGAGCACAGGAACGCCGGCCTCCTGCAGCGCAGCGGTGATGAACGACGCGCCTGGAACGTCGTCCGCCACCAGGTGGACGACGCCATCGACTCCGTGCAAACGCGCTTCCTTCACATACCACTGCGGTGCAAGCGGGGGAGCGTAGAGCAGGTCGGTTATACCGACGAAGCGTGCAGCCAGAGTGGTGATCGGGTCGGAGCCGTACCGGATGTATCCATCGGCTGCGATCGCCAAATACATCGACCAGACGAAGACGGCGCCGTGCTCCTCCTCGAAACGTTGATAGAGCGACGTGTCGCCCCAGAGGCCTCGACCCACCCACATCAATCGGGTTCGCTCGGAGCGCACAACGGCGCTTCCCTCTGACACGAGTGCTGCGACTTCATCGCGCAGATCGCGGGCAGCGTCGCGTCCCCACTCGCTTCCGCGATGCCACTGCGGAAGCATGACAGCAGGGATGGTGTCGGATACTCGCACGGGTGTCGGCCGTGCAGAGGCGATCAGATTCCTGGTCTGTCGGTTGAACTCCTCCTGCTCATTGATCAGTTCCATCACCTGCGAGAGCCGGTCAAGCTGGAACGTTCGCCCGGTGCGTTCCTCGAGGAAGTCGATGAGCAAACGGTTTTCAGCCGCCATCAGTTCAATGCGGTCGCTGCCGAACACCTGCTGCCAGTGATGCGGCACCAACTCCCACCATGGGCCTTCCGGCTGGATGGCGGTGGTGCGTTCGTATGGGAAGAATTCGATGGCTGGGTCGTCTGTCCATGCTTCGAAGACTTTGCCGGTTGCATCCCCGCTCAGTTCAGCGATGACGAACCGAGGGGCGGGCAGTCCTCCCCACGGGGCCAGATCCGGCTCGAGCGCGCGGGAGCCGAGTGCCAGAACGTCGTACTGCCGACTGTCGTCTGGGTAGCCGAGCCGTGCCACAGCTTCCAGGCTCGCGGCCGCCACCTGCTTGGCCGTCACGATCGATGCCCACCACTGGTTCACCACATACGGGATGTCCATGGCGCGCAGGATCTCTTGCGGAGCATCCGCATTGACGAGCGCGTAACTTTCGCCGCTTGCGACGGCCTCACGCAGTTGGCCGAACCATTCGCGTTGGTGCGTGAGCGCGCGGGATGCCGACTCGAGCCGCGTCATGCTGCTGCCCTCAACGTTTCAATCGCTGCGCGGATGCTCGCAGGCTCGTCCGCTGAGTTGTTTACGGCACCCTCGCGTAACTGAACAGCTGGCACCCCAGAGGTCGCAGACTGGTGTCGCCAATCCCACAGGGGCGCCTCGTCGTGTGGACGCACGATGCTCAGAAGCGCTCGCGCCCCCGTTGATTCGATGCCAGCATGCGTTGCCTTCGCCCTTGCGGCCATCGATGAGGTAGCAGCCGCCGGCGCCCCGTGCAGCCTGGAGGCGGCGAGCTGAAGCAGCACGTCATCACGCGTGGCCGAATGATCTTCTGGCAGCACATCGCTGAGAATCGGGTCACCCCAGTCGTGGTCTTCACCGATGATGACGGCTCCTGCGCTTTCGATCAGGCGGTACAGCCCGTCGCCGATCGGGGCACTTCCGGTGAGGAAGATCGGGAGCGCCGTGCCGGCGGTCGACGTCGTGCCTGCCGGGTTGTGTGCGGCGGAAATGATCGCGTCAGCCTCGGCAGGCGGAACGCACGCCGCAATCGCATAGCAGTGCAACGCAGCCAGGCCGGTCGTGTGACCGCGCCGGCGTCCTTCGCGCATCATGCTGAGCGCCGTTCTCACCGCCGAGTGCTCTGCGATCGCTGTTGCAAGCGTTTCCTTGGTGATCTCGCGAGCGGTCCATTCCGTGAGCGTGTCGCACAGCGTGGATAGCTGCCCATGGTTGAAACGCAGGGTCTCGGGCCGATTGAGGTGCACCTGGTCGACCATCCGCACCGGGATGGAGATGCGGCCGCGCCGATTGAGTTCCTGCATGGTGTAGAACAGGCGAACGGAGCCCTCAGAGTCGTGGGAGACCAGGATGCCGCGCAGAAAGTCGAGCGACCCGGATAGCACGGCCGTCAGCACAGCTGCTGCCGTCCGATCCACCGCCCGACCCATGATTATCGACGCCTCGTCAGAGACCTCATCGCTCACGCAGATGCGGAACGGCTCGGCGCCGGCGGCAGACACCAGTACTGCAGGAACGTCTCGTCCGACGATCCCGACCAGTGGCGCCCCGATGCGCGAACGGCGCTCGGCCGCGGCCGTCAGCTCGAGGTATGTGCGCTCGAGTTCGTTCGGCTCAGATTCGTGCCTCACAGTGCGCCCGCCTCGGTGAGTTCTGCCAACTCAGCTTCGCCGTAGCCGAGGAACTCGTTCAACACGCTTGCGGTGTGTTCGCCAAGCCACGGTGCCGGTCGATCGAGCGATGTGCTGCTGCCGGAGAGCACGATCGGCACTCCAGACCCGAACAGTTCCTCTGCGACGCCGAACACCGGATGACGCAGCGGCTCCACCTCGCCGCGGCTGAGCACGAGCGGGTCGCGCACTGCGTCTCCCGTGTCGCGCACCTGGGCGGCAGGCACACCGTTCTCTTCGAGCCGCCGAACGGCCTCTGCCGCGGTCAAATGCTGAGCCCATCCGGCGATCATCGCGTGCAACTCGTCTGCGTGACGCACGCGGTTGTCGCGGCGTGCGAAACGAGGGTCGTCAGCGAGTTCAGGGGTGCCGAGGGCTTTCATGACGCCTGAACTGAACGAATCGGTTGGACCGCAGAGCGCGAACCAGCCGTCTGTCGTGGCGAAAACACCGAACGGTGCGAGCCGCGGAACATACGAACCCGTCCGCAGCGGCATACCGATCTTCTCAAACGCATCGAACGGCTCGCACGCCACAAGTGAGGTCAGTGCGCCGAGCATCGAGACATCGACGTGCTGGCCTTCTCCGGTTCGCTCGGCCTCGAGAACCGCGGCAAGCGCGCCGATGACGCCGAACAGCGGTGCAACAAGGTCGGCGATCGGCAAGCCGAAGCGAACCGGCGCGTCGCCGGGGCTGCCAGCGGTGAGCATCGTGCCGCTCAACGCCTGGATGATCGTATCCATCGCCTTGCCGCTACCAGGTGCACCTTGAGCCCCGAATCCGCTGATCGAGACATAGACCAACTTCTGATTCAACCGGCGAAGCGCCTGGTAGTCGAGCCCAAGACGACCGGTGACACCTGCACTGAAGTTCTCGACGACGAGATCTGCCTTCGCTGCCAGTTCGCGGAAGATCCGCTGCCCATCTGGCGTCTTCAGGTTGAGCGTGATGCTCTCTTTGTTGCGGCCGCGCAGCATCATCGAGACGGACATATCGTTGTCGCCCGTGCGGCCAGCCTGCAGGCCGTTCTCGCTGTAATACGGGGAATTGTTCCGTGAACTGTCACCGCCGAGCGCGCGATTCTCCACCTTGATGACGCGTGCACCCAGGCCGGCGAGCAGAAGCGTTGCGTACGGACCTGACAGCGCCGTGGTCAGGTCGAGAACGATCTTTCCTGTCAGCGGTCGTTGAACGTCGTTCATTGGTCTCCTTCTTTCGGCGGCGCAATCTGCTCAGACGGGCGAATGCGCACAATGTCACCATCCCAGGCGGCGACAGCGCAGAAGCCTTCCTCTGCTGTGATCCGCATGATGTAGTCGAGCACCGCCTCTCCTCGCTCGTCGCGGCCGTGCGGAACAGGTCGGGCACCCCCGTCGATCCAGCACGGGATCAGGCCTGCGCTGATGTTGCCGTCTGGCAGCACATCCAACAGTGCGATGGCCGTGTTCCGGCTCTCGGGGTGAAACGGATACCAGGTCGGCAACGCCGGGTCGGGTTCGAAACCGAACAGCTTGCGACGCCTGGCAGCCCAGCGCCGCTGCTCGTCGACGTTCGCCGCCGCAGGCGTGAGCGCATCCGTCACCGTAACGAAGTTGCCAAGACCGTGGAAGATGGGGCGCCCACGGTAGAACTCGATGCCCCGCATGATGTGCGCATGGTGCCCGACGACCATCGCCGCTCCTGCGTCGACAGCGGCGTGAGCGATTTCGGTTTCGTATGCTGCAAGTTCGACAGGGGTGTGCACGAGTCCCTTGTGCATGGCGACGATGAGCACGTCAACCTCCGCTGCCACTTTCGAGATCCGCTCACGCATCTCTGCCAGCGACTCCGGGACCGCGAAGGTGTGAACGCTCGGTGGCCCGCCAGGGTTGGCGCCGACCGCCTCATAGTGGGAGCGCACGTGCACGTATGCACCGCCCGGGCGCCGGCTCGTTGCCCAGCTGTCCGTCGGTCCGACGCAGTTGAACGAAAGAACGCCGATGCTCAGCTCGCTGCCAACATCGCCACGCGTGAGCATGGCCGGCTGCAGCGCGGCTTCGAGGTTCGCACCCGCTCCTGTTGTTGCAATGCCGCACGCGCGCGCGGCCGCGATCGTCTGGGCGATTCCGTCGCCTCCCGAGTCGGCGATGTGGTTGCCCGCCAACGTCAGCACGTCGAAGCCTGCCCGCCTGACGGCCGCAAGATGGGCAGGGTCGGCAGGTGGCGCAGGCACATCGACCGTCGCGACTGTCGTCGTGACAGCGTGCGGCACCTCGAGTTGCCCGATGGTCACATCCGCTGCCTGCAACACCCCTGCGGATGCCGCGAAGAACGAGTCGGGCTCCGGCCGGTCGACGATCAGGTCGCCCACCGCCGCGATGCGAACGGGTGCCGGCGTCATCGCCACGACTCGGCAACACCATTGAGCTCGTCGACGAAGACTCGAACCTCTCGCGCAAGCCGCTCTGGAGATTCTTCGCCCATCATGTGCCCTTCGTCTTCGAACAGCACCGCCTTCGCTCCCCGCACGTTCACGGCGGCGCGCAGTGCGGCCTCTGGAGAGATCACACCATCGCGCATCGCGGCCAGAATCAGCACGGGAACGCGGATGCCGCGGTACACCTCGGCGAGTTCCTCATCGGTCTTCGCATCCGGGTACGGTTTGCCCTGGTTGATCTGCGCCTCGTCGTCAGGGCGACGTGCCGCTTCTTGTGCGGCGGCGGCGAAACGCTCACGGCGAGACGCGAGCCGATCTGGGTCGTCGGTTGGGCCGGCCATGTGCTCAAGGATCGATGTGACGACCGCCGGGTCGCGACGCTGCTCGATGAAGCGGCGGCGACCGGCGGATGACTCGGTTCCGCCCGCGCGGTCGTGCGGTGTGCCGACGACCGAAACCAGCGCTTTGAGTCGTTCGGGATGTCTGCGTGCAATGTGCCAGCCGATGCCGCCACCGTGGGAGATCCCGGTGTAAATGAACCGGTCTGCGCCGATCCGATCGGCGAACGCGCACACGTCATCTGCCCACTGGTCGAGCCAACCGATCTGCGGAACGGCCGCTGGATGCGTCGAGCGCCCGAAACCGCGCGCCTGGATCGTGTACACGTGGTACGACGTCGGCGCCGACGCGAGAATCTCCGGGTACGCGCCGGGAGCGAAGCCCATCGCTGATGAGAGCACGATCTCGTCACCTGAGCCGAATTCCTCGTACCAGAGCTCACCGTTTCCGATATCCATCAGGCTCATCGTGACCCTTCCTTCACCAATTGACGTTGACGTGCCTCGCGTCGAGCGCGCTGCTCGACCGGATCCGGCACCGGAGCGGCTGCCAAAAGCTTCCTGGTGTATTCGTCATGCGGATCGTCGTATACCCGTTCGGCCGGCCCATGCTCGACCACGCGGCCATTGCGCAAGACCACGATCGAATGCGAGATGTGGCGAACCACAGACAGGTCGTGCGAGATGAACAGCAGGCTGAGACCGAGGTCACGCTGCAGCCGCACAAGCAGGTTGAGTACCTCAGCCTGAACGGACAGGTCGAGCGCACTGACCGGTTCGTCGCACACGATCAACTGAGGAGAGAGCATCAGTGCTCGTGCAATCGCGATTCTCTGACGTTGTCCGCCAGAGAACTGGGCAGGGTATCTGCGCGCGGCATCCGGGCTCAGCCCGACGCTTTCGAGCAGTGTTGCCTGGCGCGTCGCGATCTCGACAGCGGACATCCGCTGCTGCTTCGGCACGATGCGGCACGGTTCTGCCAGGGTGTATCCGATGGTCTTGCTTGGATCGAGCGAGCTGTACGGGTCTTGGAAGATCACCTGGCGTCTGGATCCGAGCGCGCGTCGCTCGCCGCGGCGAACGGTGGAGATGTCGCGTCCTTCGAAGACCACCCGCCCGCTCGCCACTGGAAGCATGCCGAGGATCGCCATGCCGGTCGTCGTCTTGCCTGAGCCAGATTCACCGACCAGGCCGAGAGTCTCGCCCGTCGGCACGTCGAACGAGACGCCGTCGACGACGCGTTTGCGACCGCGACCGGTGCCACGGTCGACCGCGAGGTCGGTCACCTGCAGAATTGGTTGCTGTGCGTTGTCGCTCATGCCGACACCTTTGCGCGTTCGGCCGTCAGCTCGGCGATGCGGATGCAGCGGCTTGAGCGGTGCCCGTCCAAGTGCACCATGTCGATGGGTGCTCGGCGGCAGTCGTCTGTTGCGAGCGGGCAGCGAGCGGCGAAGTGGCAGCCGACCGGCCACTGCTGAGGTGCCGGCACGGCGCCGCCGATGGTTGGAAGCGGTTTGCCTGGGGTCGCGCCGTGCGGGTTGGAACGAAGCAGCGCTTCGGTGTATGGATGTTTCGGTGCCTCGAAAATCTCCTCGATGCTCGCACGCTCGACGATCTCGCCCGCATACATCACGATCGCACGGCTGCACAGGTCTGCGACGACACCCCAATCGTGGCTCACGAGCACAACGGCCATGCCGGTTTCGGCTTGCAGGTTCCTCAGCAGGTCGAGGATGTCGGCCTGCACCGTGACATCCAACGCTGTCGTCGGCTCATCCGCGATCAACAGTTCTGGTCGTCCGGCCAACGCCATGGCGATCGCGACGCGCTGGGCCATTCCACCCGAGATCTCATGCGGGTATCTGCGCGCGACCGCCGGGTCGAGCCGCACAGCTTCAAGCAGGTCTTTGGTCCGTTGAGCAGCCTCTGCTCGACTGATGCGATCGTGGGCCCGCACGGCTTCCGCGATCTGCGCCCCGACCCTGAACGACGGGTCGAGTGAGACCATCGGCTCTTGCGAGATCATGGCGATCCGTGCACCGCGAGCTTCGCGCATGCGCGCGTTCGACATCCCGACCAATTCATCGCTGCCCAGACGAATCGATCCGCCTGTGATGCGTCCGTTGCGACCGAGCAACCCGAGAAGCGCGAGCGCCGTCACTGTCTTGCCGCTCCCTGACTCGCCGACGAGTCCGACGACCTCGCCAGGGCGAACATCGAAATCAACGCGCTGGATCACCGTCGTCTCACGCCCAGGTGCGCCGAAACCGACGGTAAGTCCGCGAACTGACAGTAGCGCGTCAGGCAGCGGGGCGAGGACGGCTTCGTCGTCTTCGCCAACACGTGCAACCGGTTCCTGCTTTGATTGCGGTGCCAGCTGGGCGAGCGTGAATCGTTCCTGGTTGGCGTCGCGAAGTGCGTCGCCGAGCAGGCAGAGCGCAAGAGTCGTGATCGCGATCACACCGCCGGATGGCACAAGCAGCCAGGGGTCGCTCTGTATCAGCGACGCACCCTCTGCGACCATTCCACCCCAGGTAGGTGCCGGCGGGGGAGGCCCGAACGTCAAGAAGGCAAGACCGGTCTGGATGCCGAGGGTCGCCGCCGAGAACAGGGTGACCTGAACCAGCAGCACGCCGCGAATCTGTGGGAGCACGTGGTTCGCCATGATGCGCACCTGGCCAAGGCCCGCCACCCGTGCTGCACCGATGTACAGTTCCTGCCGTACCGACAGCGCAGCACTTCGGAAGACGCGGATGAACGCTCCACTCGCGAGCACACCGACGCTGACCATCGCGACGAACATGCTGTTGTTGAAGATCGCGAGCACAGCAAGGGTGATGATCGTGCCTGGGATCGACAGCAGGATGTCCACGATTCTCAGGATGATGCGGTCGAGCATCCCCCCGACGTATCCGGCCAGGATGCCGAGCGGGATGGCGATGATCAACATGGAGACCACCGCTTCTACGACGCCGCTGAGTGATTCCTGTCCGCCGAACAGCAGGCGGCTCAGCACGTCACGGCCGAGCGAGTCCGTGCCGAGAATGTGCATCAGGGTCGGCCCCTGTTTTGCGATGGCGAGGTTCTGTTGCAGCGGATCGTATGGTGCGATCACTGCGGCGAACGCCGAAGCGCCGACGATCAGGATGACGACGATGCCTGAGATGAGCCCGAGCGGCTTGTGCAGAACGCGTCTGAACAACCCGGCCGACATGGCGCGGCTGCTGCTGGTTCTTGTCATTGCACACGTACCTTCGGGTTCAGAACTCCGTAGAGCAGATCGATCACGAGGTTGACGATGATGACGAACAGGGTGAAGAACACTCCGACGCCGAGCACAACTGGCAGGTCGTGTGAGATCGTCGCTTGAGTGACGAGCGTGCCGAGTCCTGGCAACACGAAGACGTTCTCGACGAAGACGGCACCCATGAGTGCGCCGACGACTGTGATGCCGACGACCGTGAGCGATGGTAACGATGCGTTGCGCAACACGTGCTTCAGCACGATAGAACGCTCACGAACACCGGTTGCTCTCAGCACCCGGATGTAGTCGCGCTCGAGCACATCCATCGCCGAGTCGCGCATCTGTTTCGCAACGATCGTCACGCCGCCGAGCGAGAGCGCGGCGACCGGCAGGATCAGCGAGAGGATCCAACCGCCTGGGTCCTCTGTGAGCGGGATGTATCCGGTGGCGGGGAAGATGCGGATGGCGACGGCGAAGAGTGCGACGAGCACGATCGCGACCCAATAGCTTGGAAGCGCGAGCCCGACCAGCGAGATCGCATCGAGTGCCTTGCCGAGTGGGCCGCCTCGCACGGCGCTCAGCAGCCCGAGCCCGGTTCCGATCGTGGCGATGACCAGGGTTGACAGCAGCACGAGCGAGAGTGTGACCGGCACACGGGTGAGGATGAGGTTCAATACCGGATCGCCGCTGAACACCGACTTGCCGAAGTCGCCGTGCATGACGCCGCCGAGCCACGTTCCGTACTGGACGAGCACGGGCTGGTTAAGCCCGAGCTGATCGCGGAGTCTTGCGATTGAGTCAGGGGTGGCGTTCGCACCCAGGATGGTGCGGGCCGGATCTCCCGGCACAAGCGACATCAGCAGGAAGATGGCAATCGACGAGATGACGACGAGCACAATCGACAGCAGAAGTCGGTTGACGATGAGTCGAACCATGATGGGGCGCTCCAAAGGGGTCCGGCCGGCTTTGGCCGGACCCCGGGATCGGTGGTTGCTTGTGCTACTTGACAGCCTTCCAGGCGTACTGAGCGTCTGGGGCCTGCGGAAGCGGGTTCGGGTTCAGCGCGGATGCTTTGACGTTCGTGATCTTCTTGCCAATGGCGAAGATGTTGTCCGTCGAGATGGCCGGTGCGAACCACGCCACGTCGTTCGCCGCTCTGGTGATCTTCTTGTACAGATCCGTCCTGTCGCTTGGGCTGGTGGCCGACTGCGCTTGGTTGTACAGGTCGTCGAGCGACGCGTTGGTGTTGCCGAACGGGTTGGTGACGCCTGGCTTCGTGAAGTTCGTCAGGACCTGCGCCGAGTTGGTGCCGACGACGGGCCAGATCAACGCAGGATACTGCTTGGACAGCGACGCCTGAATGAAGTCAGGCACCGAGTTCTTCACGACGAGGTTGACCTTGATGCCGATCTTGCCGAGGTCGCCTGCGATCGCCTGGGAGATCGTGGTCTGGCTGTCTAGCACGTTCTCGGTGAGCACCGTGAGATCGAAGCCGTCAGGATAGCCAGCCTTCGCCAGCAGCGACTTCGCCTTATCGACGTCGTACTCGAACCCGTAGCCTGAGATGTATCCGTCTGTACCCTTCGCGCCCATCTGACCGTTCGCGTGTGTGTAATCAGCACCCAACGCCTTCGCGAGCGCGTCACGGTTGATCGCCAACGCGATCGCTTGACGCACGTCATCGCTCTTCAGCTGGGGAACGAGGGTTCCGCTTGAGTCAGCAACGGTGAGTCCCCAGGTGAAGAATGGGGCTGCCACGAGGGTGAGGCCGGCCGACTTCGCATTCGCTGCCGTTGTCGGTGATGCCCCTGCGAAGTCCACCTGGCCGGTTGTGACAGCAGAGGATGCAGCGCTCGGGTCGCCGATGATTTTGACGACGACCTTGTCATACTGCTGAGCATCCGGGTTGAAGTACTTCTTGTTCTTGACGTATGTGTACGCGGATCCTGTGACCGATTCGGACGCCGAGTATGTGTACTGGCCGGTGCCATCGGACTTCGTCAGCAGCGACTTCGGATCGGCGAGGCCCTTCGGTCCGATGATCTGGCCGACGCTCCAGTACTGCGTGAGATAGAACGGCCCATCGGGGTATGGCGCCTTGTAGGTGATCACGACCGTGTCGCTCGATGGCGCGGTGATCGTGTCGATTGGCCCGGCATAGCGGGCGTTGCCGCCGCCTGCTTTCAGAAAGTATTCGAGGGATGCTTTCACCGCGTCTGCATCCATCGTGGCACCGTCGGTGAATTTCACGCCACTGCGCAGCGTAAGCGTGAGCTTGGTGTTGCCGTCCGATAGGGCCCACTTGGTTGCGAGGTCGGGGATCAGCTTGCCGTCACCTGTCTGGTAAATCAGCGAGTCGTACGGCAGCCCGGTGAAGATCGCGCTTCCACCCGAGCCGCCGAGTGCGGGGTTCAGGCTGATCGGAACACCGGCGAACTGCGTGGTGAGGGTTCCGCCTTTTGCGCCTGCACTGTCGCTTGACGATGAACTCGGCGCGTTGGACGAGCATGCGGTGACTCCGAGGGCCAACGCGAGCGCGGTGGCAACGGCGAACACAAGCTTTCGTCTCGGGCTGTGGACTGCAGACATGATGCTCCTTTGCAATGTTTGCTGCTGGGGGACGCTTCTGCGTCGAGGCTCACAGTATCAGTAAACCTGATACTCTGGCAATCGACCAGCACACGCCAATCAGTCCACGGTGGAAGGCAACCGCAATGTCGCATCACGTCCCATCGCTGCTCGCATCCTCGCGCGAGAGCGTTCCATTCGGCACCGCGTATCTGCCTGAATTGTGCATGGGCGTCGACCTCAGCGCGGCCGGCTATGTCGAGGATGAGTACCTGCTCGACGGAGTAGCGACCGTGTGGCGGCACGGTTCAGACGGTGGTCAGGAGCCCGTGGCGATCGATCAGAGGTTCCGCACGCGTGTTCTCGTCAGGCGACCGGCTAACCAAGCGAACGCATCCGGTTTGGTGCAGGTCGAGCCGCTGCATCCAGACCTGGACTCTGCCCTGGTCTGGAACGCGATTCACCCCTGGCTGTTGCGCGGCAACCACACCTGGATGGGCGTTACCGTGTTCTCGCCGATTGCGCAGCAGCTGCGCGAGATCGATGCCGAGCGTTACGGCGATATCGACATTCCGCAGGACGGGATGCAGTACGACATCCTGGCAGAAGCGATCAGAGCGTTGCGTGCAGGCGACCTTGGGGCTCGCGGCATCGAGCGGGTGATCCTGGCAGGCATGTCAGCCACTGGGAGCTTCTGTCGGGTCGTGCTGCAAGACGGATTCCACCTTCGGTGGGAGCGTGCTGACGGTGGTCGCCTGATCGACGGCTTCATCATCGGCATCTCGTCTGGTGGCGCAGGCGCCGCAGGCTATCCGCCGCTGTCGTCAGGGGACGATGAGGTGCCGGCTGACGATCCGCGACGCACGATCACGGCGCGTGATGCTGTCGCGTTCGAAGTGCTCAGCGAGACAGAGGCAGAAACGCACGAGCTCGTCACACGGGCGGATTCCGACGATGAAGACGACCGCTATCGCTTGTACGAGATCGCGGGTACCGCGCACATCGAGGCTCGAGCGAGCGTGTTGACCAACCTGCAGCAGTTCGAGCGGAGCGGCGGCGTGCGGCCCGCGTTCGACGTGCGCGAGCGGCGAAGCGACGGTCGTTACGATCTCTACCTGCGCGGAGCTTTCGAGGCGATGCACAGCTGGCTGACCGATGGGGTAGTCCCACCTCGCGCCGAACGGTTCCGGCATCGCCCTGGCACAGACGAACTCGAACGCGACGATGACGGCAACGTGCTCGGTGGCGTCAGGGCGCCGTGGATCAGGGTGCCGACAGCCGCGTACGCGCCGCACAGCACGGCATCGGATGAGTCTGAGCCTCCACCGAAGTGGATGCCGTTCAGTCGACCAGAGATGCTCGCAAGGCTCGTGGGCAGTATGAGTCCGTTCGGGCTGGCCGAGTTGCGCAGCCGTTACGGAACGCGCGCAGCATATTTGGATCGCTTCGCCGATGCAGTGCGAGCCGAGGTCACGAACGGCTTGCTTCTGGAAGAGGATGCTGCCGAGCTGCTTCGTGAGGCTCCTCGACGTTGGCGCGGCTGACGAGAACCTCTGGGTAACGGTGGCACGCGACGACGCCGCCGTCCGGGCGCGGTCGCTGCTGCGGCATCTGCTCGAAACACACCTCAAGCGCGAACGGGCGTGCAGATTCGGGCCGAATTCAGGCTCAGCCGGTCTGCCGCGGCGCGAACCGGCCGTTGGCGCCGATCGAGCCTGAATGCGGCACGCTCCTGTGCCGGCTACCCGTCGCTGCGTCAGCGCGTTCGGCGGCGGGTAGGCGGCGCAGTAGAGTCACGCACGACGAGTTGTGCCGGCAATACGAGGTGCTCCTGGCGAACACCGGTCTCGACGCGACGAAGGATCATGTCGAAAGCACCGGCCCCGAGCGCAGCGAAATCGAACCGCACGGTGGTCAACGGGGGAGCAAAGTACCGGGCTTCTGGCATGTCGTCGATGCCGACAACGGAGAGGTCCCGCGGCACGCTGACATTCTTCCGACGCGCTGCAGCGATGAGACCGAGGGCTAGTTCGTCGTTTCCGCAGAACACCGCAGAGTATTCGCGCAGGTCGGTGCGCATCGCCGCCTCGTATCCCGACTCGGAGTCCCAGGCGCCGCCAGAGATCAGCGGCAGCGCGGGCAGGCCGGCTTCGAGCATTGCGTCTTCATAAGCACGCTGTCGCTCACGGGATTCGTCACTGTCGGTTGGGCCACAAAGATGCCCGATACGACGGTGGCCAAGCTCGAGCAGGTGCTGCATGGCCAGAACGCCCGCTTGGTATGAGTCGGCCCCGGCCGAGTCCAGCATCGGCAACGGTCTGCCTGCGATGACCACAACGGGAACGTCGTCTCGAACCGTCTCGGCGAGGATGCGCTCGATGTCGACGAAGCGTACCCCGGCAAGAATGCCGTCGACCTGCATGGACAACATTCGCTCGAGCGCGCGAGCAACCTCTTCGTCCCTGCCCGGTGAGTCGGCCACCAGTGCCGTAATGAGTGTGGTCTCGGTCGCCTGCGCTCGAATGCTCATGCCCGAGATGGTCTGCGCCGCCCCGTAGTTGACCGTGCCTGCGCTCAGGAGGCCAATGGAGTCTGTGCGAGTGACATGCAGGTTTCGAGCGATACGGTTCGGCCGGTAGCCGAGTTCGTCGATCGCGCGCTGGATGCGTATGCGCGTCTCGTCATGAACGTAGCCTTTGCCGGTCAAGAACCGAGAGACCGTCTGAGCCGACACACCTGCCAGTCGGCCGACGTCACTCATGCGGGGCCGAACCGGCGGCGTCTTGCCCGCGTCGACGGTCATGTCGTACTCGATGGAGACACCATGATTCTTCACCATATCGCACCACTTGGCTTTCGGCTGCAGGGTTGATCGCGCTGTATATAGGCGATCGCTCACCTACGCTCTGATCAGGGAATTTACAGTGATTTTAACCAATATCTTGACAATTTAGGTGATCGATAACACACTTGTCTCATTCGGCGCCGCCGAATTCCGGGCCCGTGCAGCTTGCACAGCGATCGACGTCTGGACACACAGCAGTGAAAGGACGCAACGATGCGAACGATTCGCACTGTCGCGGCGATCGCGACAGCAGCAATGCTGGCCGCGGGCCTCGCCGCCTGCTCAGCCGGAGACGATTCCGACGGGGCTACCACCATCACATATTGGAAGCTCGCTGACACGGATGCGGCGTCAAAGAAGGCTTGGGCGCAAACTCTCAAAGGGTTCGAGGACTCTCATCCGAACATCACCGTGAAAGTGCAGGAGCGTTCCACGGACGGGCACAAAGAAGCGTTACGCACCGCGCTTGGCACCTCGGGTGCGCCTGACGTGTACTGGTCGTGGGCGGGGCCGGGAATCGGCGGTGAATACGTCAAGGCCGGGGGCAGTCTCGACCTCGCGAAGTACTACAAGAAGTACGACTGGAACGAACGCTTCAGCCCCGCTTCCATGTCGAGCGTGAAGCAATACGGCAAGTACGACGGCGTGCCGAGCGGCCAAAGCGGTGCTGCGGTCTTCTACAACAAGGACCTCTTCGCCAAGGCAGGCATCACTGCGCCTCCGACCTCGTATAAGGAGTTGGTCGACGATGCGGACAAACTCGTCGCCGCCGGCATTACGCCGATCGAGTTCGGGGGCACAGTGAACTGGCACCTGATGCGCCTGCTCGACAATATCCTGATGACGGAGTGTGGGCAGAAGACCTTCACGGCGCTCGTCGCGGCCAAGGCGGATTGGGGCAAGGAGGACTGCGTTACGGCCGCATACGAGCAGTTCCACACCTGGACGCAGAAGTATCTGACCAAGGGATGGGCAAGCCTTTCTGATTCAGAGGCAAATGCACTGTTCTTCAAGGGTGACGCCGCAATGGTGATCGAGGGCAACTGGTTCGACAACGTGCTGAGGGCTAACGATGTGGACACCGCCACGATCGGGGTGTTCATGTTCCCAACGGGCACCGGGCAGCTATACGGTGACACATCGAACAACTACATCACGCCGACGTCAAAGCATCCGGATGCGGCAGCCGAGTTCCTCGACTACCTGACTAGTGCGAAGCCGCAAAAGATTTCGCTTGATCTGGTCGGCACGCGTCCGGTGAACGTCGACGTGAAGATTGATCCTTCGACGCAGGATTCGCTCGACAAAGAGTGGAATCCGATCTTCGCGGACGCCAAGGGCTTGTTCGCGTTCAACGATCAAGGCCTCTCGCTGGCCCAGACGACTGAATACTGGCGCATCCAGAATCTTGTCGCCACGAACGATCTCGAGCCGTCGAAGGCTGGAGCACAGTTCCAAAAGTTCATCGACCAGCAGTGACCATGGCGAGGCAGGAGTTCGCTTCTGCCTCGCCTTCGCTATCGCAGAGGAAGTCACATGTCTGTGCCAACACGCGCGCCAGCAGCTCCGCGCCGTTCATGGGTGCTCCGCTCCGGGTTTCTTCGAGCGCTGCCGTTTCTGGCGCCCGCGATCGTCGCATACGTCGTCTTCGTGCTCGCGCCAATGGCGGAGTCAGTGCGGCTCAGCTTCTTCGAGTGGACCGGCTTCGTCGGAACACCGCAGGTGTTCGTCGGGTTCGAGAACTACGTCAGGATCTTCACACAGGACCCCGTGTTCTGGACGGCGTTCCGCAACACTCTTATTTGGGTCGTGCTTTCGCTTGTGATCCCGCTGACCATCAGCCTGCTGCTGGCCGTTGCGTTGAACCGCCCACTGTTCGGCCGCAATGTGTTCCGGTCGATGTTCTACATTCCGGGAGTGCTCGCGTCGATCGCCGTTGCCAACATGTGGCGTTGGATCTACAACCCCAATTATGGAATCGGTGCGAGCCTCGGCAAGGCGTTCGGTTTGCCCTGGCTTTCCGACATTCAATGGTTAGGCAACCAAGACATTGCGCTTTACTCCGTCTTCGTAGCATTCATCTGGCAATCTGTCGGCACCAATATGGTGTTGTTCCTCGCAGGCCTGCAAGCGGTGCAGAAAGAGCATCTTGAAGCCGCCAAGATCGATGGCGCAAACGCGTGGCAGGTGTTTCGAAACGTCACGCTCCCCGCCCTGCGGCCCATGACCGTCGTGGTGACCGTACTGACGTTCATCGGATCGATCAAGGTGTTCGACCTCGTTGTGGGGATGACCGGCGGTGGTCCTGCGCAGCAGACTCAGGTGCTCGCGCTCTGGTCGTATCAGCAGTCACTTGGCAACCATCAATACGGCATGGGCAACGCCATCGCCACCGTCTTGCTTATCGTCACGCTGATTATCGTCGTGCCATACCTGATCTGGACTGCACGACAGGAGGACAAATGACCAGCGCAAGCGTAGATACGTCGCGGCCGATCCTGACGCGGCGCGCACCGCGATTCGGCAGCCGCCCTCGGGACTACATCAGAATCGGGTTGTGGATTTCACTTTTCGTCAGCCTCGTCATCTGGACCCTACCGCTGGTCTTCATTATCTTCACCTCACTGAAGTCCGAGCCGGACATCGTCGGCAGCCCGGTATTCTCACTTCCGCTGCATCCCGATCTCGGCAACTTCGCGCAAGCCATCCAGGATGGCAATCTGTTTCAAGTCGGCACGAACAGCCTGGTAATCGCCTTGGTCAAGGTCCCGGTCGGACTGGCCATCTCCGCCGCTGCTGCCTTTGCGCTGGCGCGGATCAGATTTCGGCGCAGTCGCATCTTGCTCGGTGTGATTGCCCTCGGCGCGATGGTGCCCATCCAGGTCGCGATCGCACCGCTATTCCAGATCATCAACAACGCAGGGCTCCTGAACACCCACATCGGCGTGATCTTGCCATACATCGGGTTCGGCTTGCCTTACCAGACCTTCATTTTGTATGGGTTCTTTCGCCAGATCCCTGCTGAGCTCGATGAGAGCGCCCGCATGGACGGTGCGTCATACTGGCGCTTGTTCTGGCAGATAGTGCTTCCGTTATCGGGACCAGCACTTGCGGCCCTGTTCATTCTGGATTTCGTGGCAACGTGGAATGAGTACGGCATGGCACTCGTGCTGTTGCAGAGTCAGGATTCGTGGACCATCCCCCTGGCCATCCAGGGATTCCAGTCGCAATACACCAGCTCATACGGCCCGATCAACGCGTTCACGATCATGTCCGTGCTTCCGGTGCTCATCGTTTACCTTCTGTTCCAGCGCTATTTCGTGTCCGGCGCCTTTGCCGGCGCGGTGAAAGGTTAGGCCGTGAATTTCGTCACACCCCCGATCGCGACTCTGTCTCCACAGACCACGGTCGGCACTGCCCTGCGGCATCCGCAGGCGCGTGAGTTGCTGGAATCGGAACTCCCAGAGCTTCGCGATAGCGCGATGAAGATGATCTTCTCCGGCCATTCGCTCGGTCTCGTCGTGGCGACCTCGCCTGCGTTCAGTGGCAACCAGGAACGAATCGACGCACTGTGGAAGAAGCTCACGACATTGTCGCCGATGACTGACGTCCAGCGGGAGGCGGAGCCGTACCGCGCGCCCACGGCCGACTTCGAGGCAGACCATGTGCCGAGAAGTTCGGCTCGGTCTCACTTCGACGCTGATATTCCGATGTACGGCCGTTTCGAACTGGTTCTGTACGGCCCATCGCACGGCAACCCGTTCGTGGATGTTGCGCTCGGTGCGACGATTGAAACTCCCTCGCGCACCGTGGACGTGCCTGGCTTCTACGACGACGCCGGAGTTTATCGCCTGCGCTATCTGCCACTTGAGCGCGGCGAACATCGGTTCAGTACTCGCAGCAACGCCCGATCGCTCGACGGGATAAGCGGCGTCTTTCATGTCGGTGTGGCCGAGTCTCATGAACACGGACCGGTCCGAGTGGAGCGCACATTCCATTTCAGCCACGCAGACGGGACCCGCTATCTGCCGGTCGGAACCACCGCGTACGCATGGACGCACCAGGGGGATGCACTCGAGGAGCAAACACTCGCCACACTCGCCAGCTCGCCGTTCAACAAGATCCGGATGTGCGTGTTTCCGAAATCGTATCTCTTCAACGAGAACGAGCCGTCACTCTTTCCATTCGTCGGCACGATCGACGATGGGTTCGACGTTCAACGTTTCAACGTGTCGTATTGGCATCACCTGGAAGAGCGGGTCGGGCAACTCGCCGAGCGCGGAGTGCAGGCCGACATCATCCTGTTCCACCCGTACGACCGATGGGGATTCTCCGTGATGGATGCCACTGCCGACGATCGCTACCTGAGGTACGCGGTCGCGCGGCTGGCGTCGTTCAGCAATGTCTGGTGGTCGCTGGCGAACGAGTACGATTTGATGCCGGCGAAGTCGGTTGATGATTGGGAGCGATTCGCGTCGATCGTCCGACACGATGATCCGGCAGACCACCTGCTCTCGATACACAACTGCTTCGACTTCTACGACTACTCAAGGCCGTGGGTGACGCACGCGAGCGTTCAGCGTCGCGACGTCTATAAGACTGCAGAAATGACCACCGAATGGCGCGAACTCTGGCGCAAACCCGTCGTCATCGACGAGTGTGCGTATGAGGGAGACATCGACCAGGGATGGGGGAATATCACCGGCGAGGAGATGGTGCGTCGCTTCTGGGAGGGCGCGGTGCGCGGCGGCTATGTTGGACACGGCGAGACGTACCTACGACCGGACGAGATCTTGTGGTGGTCAAAGGGCGGGCAATTGCACGGAAGCAGCCCGGCGCGCATCGCCTTCCTCAGGCGTATCCTCGAGGAGGCTCCGCGCGAACTGGAGCCGATGGCGATCGATTGGGATACGCCGAGTGCCGGCGTCGAAGGTCAGTACTATCTCTTCTACTATGGGTTCAATCAGCCGCGATTTCGACGTTTCCTCTGGGATCCGACAGTCGCATACACGGTCGATGTCATCGATACCTGGAATATGACCATCGAGCGGCTTCCCGGTGTTCGACGCGGGCGTTTCACTGTCGATCTTCCTGCCCGCCCATACATCGCGTTGCGCTTTCAAGTCGTCCACAACGCCGATGCAGAGTGACCGAGCGGGACGATGGGTTCGGATTTCTCCTTGCCCATTTTCGCGAGGAGCCGGCCGGCTATGCCGAGCGCATCCATTTCTCGCTGAGCGCAGGCGACACTCCGTTGCGCTGGATTCCGCTGTGGGGCGGTGACCCCGTACTGACCTCCGACATCGGCACGACGGGCGTGCGCGACCCGGCAATCGTCCGCGACGATGCCGGGCGTTTCCATATCCTCGCAACCGACCTGCGCATCTACGGTGGCGACGAGCGCGGGTGGGATGCGTGGCGCCGCAACGGCAGTCGCTCCTTAATAGCGTGGAGCTCGGACGACCTCATCTCTTGGAGCGGCCCGCGCGCTCTACCTGTCGCTCCGGCGACGGCGGGCATGGCGTGGGCGCCCGAGGTCACTCGCGATCCACGGACCGGCGAGTACATCGTCTTCTGGTCATCGACGATCTTCGACGTGGACGACGTTCATCATGGGCGCGACACTTACAGCCGCGTCCTGTACGCGCGCACACGTGACTTTCATGACTTCTCCCC
>Ga0164242_10001387_pt1 | contig 28659 bp, 22 predicted proteins | sample OricomgcompostMG_FD_108783 | JGI IMG/M metagenome (GOLD analysis project Ga0164242, IMG submission 108783) | Miracle-Growth compost microbial communities from Emeryville, California, USA - Original compost - Miracle growth compost (MG) ...
GCGTCCGCGTCCGCGCCGGCCGGCAGGCCGAGCAGGTTGCGCAGCGGGCCGCGCACCGCGTAGTACGGGCTCGCGGCCGCGTACGGCGCCGCCGCGAACGACAGCTGCGGCATGCCGTCGGCGAGCGTGCGCGCGTGATCGACCAGCGCCGACTTGCCGATACCGGCCTCGCCGACCAACGCGAGCACTCCGCCGCGACCGTCGCGCGCGTCGGCGATCAGCTTCGCGATGAGGGCCCGCTCGTGCGCTCGGCCGACCAGGTGCACCGCGGCATCCGGCGCGGAGCGCGTGTCCTGGCCGGCACGCGCACCCAGCACCCGCGAGGCGTTGATCGGCACCGACTTGCCCTTGACGAGGAACGGCTCCATCGGCTCGTGGTCGAACGGCGCCCGGGTCCGCTCGAGCACCGCCGCGGTGGCGACGATCTGCCCCGGCGCGGCCCGGCCCATGACGCGTGCCGCCAGGTTGGTCGCGTCCCCCATCACCGCGTACGTGCGGCGCGACGGCGACCCCATGTCGACCGCGAACGCGGCGCCGGCGTTGACTCCGGCGCGGACGGCCAGCGGTGACGGCTCCGCCAGCACGTCCAGCAGCGTCACCAGCGTGCGGTCCGGATCGTCCGCGGACGCCGTCGGTGCGCCGGCGGCCAGGAGCACCTTGCCGCCGTCGCCGTCCAGGTCGGTTGCGAGGAAGCAGACGCCGTGCGCGGCGCAGGCGCGCTGGATGCGACGGACCAGCTCGTCGAGCGCGCTCGTGGCCGCGTCCGGGCCGGCGCCCGAGAGCAGCGCGTCCAGGCCCTTGAACTGGACGAACGTCAGCACCGCCTGGCGGTGTTCGCCCTCGTCGATGCGCCGGGTCAGGTGATCGCGCAGCGCGACGGGGATGCCGAGGGTGACGTCGCCAACCGTGCACGCGCGCGGCGCGGGAAGCTCGACGACCGGGCCGCGGCGCAGCAGCCGACCGGCTCCCTTGACGGCGCCCAGGTCCGCGTCCTCGAGCCTGCGGGCGACGGCGTCGTCCACCACGATCTCCCCGGCGTCCGCGACGGACTCCAAGGCCACCACCCGCGACACGACCGGCCCGCCGATGAGCAGCTCGCGGTGCACGTCGCCGACGAGGAACGCGTGAACGTCACCGGTGGCGACCCCGACCGACATGCGCAGCGACATCGAGCCGGCCTCGGTGCTGAAACGCCGCCACGGGCGCAGCGCCGTCTGCATCGCCGCCGCGGCGGCACAGGCGCGGCGCTGCTGTCCGAGGCCGTCGAACAGCAGCAACAGCGCGTCGCCGCCGAACTTCAGCAGGTCGCCGCCGTGCGCGGACGCCACCGCGAGCAGCGCGCCGAAGACGTCGTTGAGGACGTCCGTGAGCGCCTCGGCGCCGACCCGCCCGCGCCTGGCCAGCCGTTCGGTCAGCGGGGTGAATCCCGAGATGTCGGCGAACACCAGCGTGCCGGCAAGGCGCCGGTACCGCTCGTCCGGTTCCTCGCGCAGCCATTGCGCGTGCAGGTCGGCGACGTACGGACGCAGCGGGGCCAGTGGCGTCACGCCACGCTGCGTGCCGGGGTCATTGGTCACCTCAGCTTGAACGCGGCTGTGCCCAGGACGGTCGACTGGTAGATCACGCTGATCCCGACGCACTGCCGCGGCTTCCACGGCATCAGGGCGAGGGTCATGAACTGCCGGCCGAGGTGCCCGACCCAGATGCTCTGCGTCGGCTCGCCCGCGGCCGGGCCGCTGGTGGGATCGTCCGAGCACGACTTGCTGAACATCACCAGCTGCACCTGATGCGGGTCGGTGAGCCAGCTGCCGTCCGCCTGCCGCACGGTGAACAGGATCGGCACGACGCTGGCCGGTTCGACCGTGTTCCACTGGCCGTCGCGCACCGGCCACGAGAATCCGCTGAACCCGACGACCGAGTAGTGCAGCGTCCGGCTCGTGCTGTTGCCCGCATTGTCGGTGGCGGTGACAGTGGTGGTGAACGTCCCGACGGTGGACGTGTCCACCGCTCCGCCATTCGTGCACTCGGCCAGGCCGGAACCCGGCTGCGGATCGCTACAGCTGATCGTGACGTCCGAGCCGCTGACGAAGGTCTGGCCGTCGGCGATGCCGGTGATGGTCGGCGCGGTGCTGTCGATGTTGATTGTCAGCTTCTTGGTGATGTCCCCTGCGGTCGCGACGACCGTGTGCGTGCCGTCGCCGGTGACCGTGACCGGGCCGGTGTACGGCTGGCTCGCGCCGCCGTCGACCGACACCGACACCGGGCCGTCCGCGTCGACGACCACGCCGACGGGACCGGTGTACCAGCCGCTGCTGGGCAGTTCCGGCTCGGTGCTCAGGCTGACGCTCGTCGTGCGCACGGTTGCGTGGTAGCCGACGCCCTTGTCGGTGGAGACGCCGACGTTGCCGGCCTGGTCGACGAGTTGCACGATCAGGTCGTTGATCGCGGTCGCGCCGTTGTCGACCGACAGCGACGCGGTGAACGTCCCGCTGCCGTCGCCGGTCAGGTCGGCGTGGTGCCAGGCGTCGGAGGTGTTGTCGCGGTAGAGGGCCACGCCGCCGGCTACGTCCTGTGCGGTGGTCGTCACGCTGACGGTTCCGGATCCAGCGTCCACCGACGACGTGACACCGGTGATGTCCGGCGCGTCGAAGTCGGTGCTCGCCGACGTGTAGACGGTGCCGCCGAGCGCGGTGAACAGCCGCTGCGTTCCCTTGCCGTCGCCGGACGGGTCCGGGATGAACTGGCCCGGCATGAGCACGACGTTGTCGACCGGCCCGCCCGCCGTGGCGGTGGCGTTGACGGCCTGGATCGCGGTCGGGAAGACCGTCCCTGTCGACGCGCGTTCCGGTTCGTTCGCCGAGGTGTCCACGGTGGGCGTGGAGTAGGCCGGGTCGACGCCGTCGATGTCCGTCGACTCGGCCGAGGTGATCACGACGCCGTGGACGCGCTGGTTGCCCGAACGCGGGTAGGCGATCGTCTCGCGCGGCTCGATCGGGCGGCCCTGCGTGACCTGCGGCGCCTGCCCGGAGACCTCCCAGTGCGTGCCGTGCTCGTCGCTTACGCGGTCGGCGGTGATGGACGGCAGGTTGAACGGCGTCGCGGTCGCGGTGTCGTCGACCGGTCCGGTCGGCGGCAGCGGCGGCAGCGCCGACTTGCCCACCGTGCCGTCGCTGCCGACGCGGTACATCGGCAGGCCGTAGGTGACGGCCTCCTCCATCGCCTTGGCGTCGTACACGCCCGCGACACCGAGCTCGCCGTTGTAGCGCTGCTTGGCGAACATCAGCGCCTGGCCGATCGTCATGTGCCTGGACGCGACGTTCTCGGCGTAGTAGGCGTAGACCCGCTCGGAGTACGCGATGGCGTCGGTGTCGCCGTAGCCGTAGCCGGTGTTGCCGGTGTAGACGGCGCCCTTTCCGGTCGCGGTCTGCGGCCAGTCGGCGAGCGATGCGGCCTCGTCCGCCGTGGGCGCGCCGACCAGCGTGTCCGGCACGTTGAGACCGCCCTCGCACCCGATCGTGAACATGATCGTGCCCTGCTGCGACGCGGTGAGGTTCGCCGTGCTGAGCAGGTTGTTCACCGTGCCCGCCGTGAACGAGTCCGCGGGCAGCGCCTCGTAGTGGTCGTAGTGCGCGTTCACGGATACCATGCCGCCGGTCGCGCCGTTGATGCCCTTGGCGGCGTCGGCTTCCGTCCAGCCGTTGCCGATGAGACCGGACGCGCTGGGCGACAGCGACTGGGCCGACTTCAGGATCGACTGCGCCGCGTCGCTGAGGAAGTCGTAACCGGTCACGAAACCGCTGCTCGGGTTGAGCACGCCGTCCGCGGCGGTGTACGCGTCGACCGCGGCGGACACGTCGGCCGGCGTCTCGACCAGACGCCCGAGACCCACGTCGGGCACGTACAGCTGACCGGACAGCCACGGCTGCGGGTCGAAGTCCCCGTACGGGTCGTCGGAGAGCACGTACCCGTCGAGGAACGCCGCGGACAGGTCGTTGTCCTTGCCGCCGTACCGCACCGTGTCGGTGTACGACACCTGGTTGTCGACCGAGGTGAGGTCGGGAATCCGCGCCATCGGGATCGCGTTGTCCGCGCCGACGATCACGACGTCCCGCAGCTGCGGCGTGTCCGGCCGGAGCGTGTCGACCAGGCCGTTGATCGCGCTGACCACGCCGTTGGCCGCGTCGGGCGAGCAGGGCGACGCGTCCCAGGCGGCGTAGGCGTTGCGGACGGTCGGGTCGGAGTCGACCGGCACGACCAGGCCGCGGACGTCGTCGCGCGCGGCGAGCGTGTCGAGCTTGGTCATCATCGCCGCGGTCGCGTCCGACCCGTACAGCGCCGCCATGCGCTGCTCGTTCACGAGGATGAGGGTCTGCTCGTTCCCGGTCGGCGCGGCCGGGGCCGTGCCCGGAACGCCGAGGGTCAGGTTGGTGGCGGGGCACGCGGCCGGTTCGGGGCCGGGTGTCACCGCGGAGCGCAGCGCGTACGGCTGCGGGCTGGACGCGCCGTTGAAGCCCGACACCTGCACATCGAAGCCGTGCGACGCGTCGCTGGCGCGCACGACCACGGTGACGCTCTCGTCCGCGGTGCCCCGGTTCACCGACGTCCCGCGCAGGGGTTCGTCGAGCAGCGGCACGTCGGCCAGAGCGGTCGGCGTCGTGGCGGTGGACGTGTCGTTACCGTCGGTGTCCGCGACCGGCGAACCGCGCAACGGCGAACCGCGCAGGGGCGAGCCCCGCAACGGTGACGCCGGGATGTCGGACCCCGCGCCGTACACGACGAGGTCGTAGTCGGCCGGCAAGTGGCTGAGTGAGAACGTGACCGTGGAGCCGGTCGGCGGCGCGGGCAGGTGCCAGTAGTCGATGTCGCCCGGATGCGACACGTGGCCGGTGTACAGGACGTTCGCCGCCATCGGGTTCGGCGTGCTGGGGTTGTCGTCCGTCGCGTCGCGCGCGTCGATGGTCGCCGCAGACACCGGAAGGGTGAGCAGCGTCCCCGGCCCCGAGTGCAACACGTCGCTGGCGGTGAACGGACCGAGGACCACGGGCGGTTCGACGTCGAACGCGAACTCGACGTGCGGCGTCGGCGAGGAGGTCGAGGCGCAGATCGGCGGCAGCTCGAAGTTGAATGAGCCGGAGTCCGGCAGCGGCGTTGCTGTCGGGGTCGACTCGCTGGAACCGTCGACCGTCAGCGTCTCCGAGCCCGGCACGACGCGGCTGCCGGCGGGCATGATCACGTCCACCGAGGACGGGTCCGGCCCGACGCTGCACCAGCGGTCGAACGACAGCACGTGGTGGAAGTCGCCGGTCTTGCGCAGCTGCGCCTGCTGAAGCAGCGAGTCCAGCGGCAGCTTCTCGACCGGCAGGTCCTCGGTGCGCAGCAGCCCGGCGAGCAGCTGCCCCACCGAAACGCTCGACACGCCGTGACCGGGCACCAGCGCCACCGCGTCGGCCAGCCGAGCCGTCGACGCGATGCCATTCGGGTCCGCGTCCTGGACGGCGCCGAGCGTCGCCGGGCAGCTGTCGCCGCAGGTCACCAGCGCGGCGACGGCCGGATCGCTCGTCGGCAGCGCGCCCAGCGGCGTAGCCGACAGCTGGATGTCGGTGAGATACACGTCGCCGAGCGGTGAGCCGTACGACGAACCGCGCAGCGGCACACCGCTCAGCTCGACCGGGTTGGCGTAGTAGGAGCTGAGGTCGTCGCCGGCGAGCTCGAGGTCGAGCAGGTCCCAGGTGGACGGGTCGACCGCGGTGGCCGACGAACAGTTCGCCGGCTCGGACGACAGGAAGTCACACCAACCGCTCGAGCCGGCCGGTGCGGGCAGAGCCGCGAGGGGAACGCCCCACAGGAACATCGCGGTGAAGCTGGTGGTGGCCAGCGGCGTCTGCGACAGGTCGATCTGGGCCAGGGTGAGATCGGACAACGCCGCCGGAGCTGGGGCCAGCGCGAGCACCTGCTGGAGCGTCACCGACTGCAGCGGCAGCCCCGCAAACTGCGTGCCGGCCAGAACCGTTTGCCAGGTCGGGTCGCTCGGCGACTCCTGGATCAACGGGATCGTCGACAGCGGGATTGGCACCGGGAACGGCGATCCGCGCAACGGTGATCCGCGCAGGGGTGATCCCCGCAGCGGCGAACCGCGCAACGGTGAACCACGCAGAGGTGAGCCGCGCAGCGGGGACCCGCGCAGGGGCGAGCCGCGCAGCGGCGATCCGCGCAACGGTGCCGCCTGCAGCGCGGCCAGCCCGTCGGTCAGCCGGCTCGCGTCCAGCGTGGTGAGGTCTACGGCCTGCCGGCCGGCGTCGGCGGTCTGGCCGGTGAGCGTCACGGTCAGGTTGGAGATCGCCTGGCTCGGTTCAGCGACAAAGCCCGCGAGCATGATCTCGCCGTCGCATCCGCCGGCCACGACGATGCGCTGGCCTACCGCGAAGACACCGCTGGTGAACCCGTTGCTGCTGCAGTCGGCGGTCGCCACCCCCGCGGCGCCGAACCCGGTGTCGAGCGCACCGGTCGCGCCGTCCAGCCTGCTGACCGCGAAGCCGCCGGCGCTCGCGTAGTCGAGGACGATGCGACCGGAGCCGTCCCAGGTCAGCCCGCCGGCCCACAGCGAGGTGCCCGATCCGGGTTCGCGGAAGATGCCGCCGGAGCCGAATCCCGGGATCAGTGCCCCGCTGGAATCGAGTAGCGCCACGAAACCGGTGGCCGGGTCGAAGTTGCCGCCGACAGCGATCCGGCCGTCGGGCGCGACGGCGACGGTCGGCGCCTGCTCATTGGCTCCCTGACCGGCGTCGAAGATCACTTCGCCGTTGTTGCCGAACGACGGGTCGAGCTGGCCGTCCGCGGTGAACCGCGCGAGACCGGTGTTGTCGCCCGAGCTTCGCACCGAGCCGGACAGGATGATCTTGCCGTCCGACTGCAGCGCGATGCCCTGATTGACGGCGCGGTAGTTGCCGAACTGGGCGAACGCGGTGCCGCCGCTGCCGAACGTCGTGTCGACGCTGAGGTTGGGCGTCAGTCGCGTGACGTACATGTGCCCGAAGTCGAGCGCATCGGTGGATTCGCTGCCGCTGACCAGAAGATCACCGTCGGGCTGGATCGCCAGCCCCTGCCCGATGATGCTGTGCACACCGGCGGTTCCATTCCCGATGACCAGCGAGTTGAGCAGCGTGCCGTCCGGGTCGCGCTGCTCGATTCGCACGCGCCCGCCGGGGCCGGATGTCAGGCCGAAGCCGTATGACGCGATCGTGTAGATGTCGCCGGTCGTGGGGTTGACCGCAACGCCGGTGTAGTTGTCGTCGATGCCGGAGCCGCTCTCGTCGGTCAGCTGGCCGTCCCCGGAGTTGAGGAACGACGTATCACGTCCACCGTCCGCGGTGACTCGAGTCAGGATGCTGTCGCGGTCGCCCTGCGGAGAGGTAGCCCCGGCGGCGAGCACGAACCGTCCGGACGGGTCCCTCGTCGCGGCGCTGCCCTGGAAGCCACTGCCGCTGTAACCCGGGGCCGGCACTGCCTGCATGGCGATGCCGTTCGTGCCGAACGTCGGGTCCAAGTCGCCGGGGTCGGTCCCGCCCGTCGCCGACGCTGAGTCGGTGATCGCGAACGAGAAGCCGGCGCACATCGCCAGACACACAAGCGAGCGACCGATCAGATGCCGAGATCGGCCGCCACGCGCAGAGCCAAATCGCCGTCGTTCCACCGACGCCCCCTCCGGACACGGCCCATGACGCGAGGACTATGACACGGCTGTGGGGCGACGGAAAGTCGAGCGCGCCCGATCGCGGCCTGATCGACACCACGGCTGTCCTAAATGCGCCGTTCGCGGTGTTACTGATCAAGCGTCGCGGTCACTCGATCACGCCGAGCTCGCGAAGCGGAACCGGGTCAACCCTCCCGGCTCGCTCGCCGCGGTGACGACGGCCGACCGTGGCTCGATGCGGTAGACGTGCCACGGCGGCGGGCCCTGCCTCGGCGCGTTGAACGGCGCGGTGATCCCGCTTCCGCTCTCGTCCGGTTCGACCGGCCAGCCGATGTCCGCCCACGCTCGCGCGGCGCGTGCCACCGCGGCCGGATCGGTGACCTGCGTTGCGGTGCCTTCGACGACGACATCGGCGTCCGAGATGGACACCGCGACCGAGCAGCGCGGATCGCGTGCGATGTTGCTGCGCTTGTGGGTGCGGTCGCCCGTCTGGAACCAGAACGTGCCGTCCATCCACAACGCGCCGACCGGGGTTACGTGTGGGCTGCCGTCGTCGTTGATGGTGGTCAGCCACGTCGTCCAGGCGTTGTGCGCTTCCGGGTCCGGCGCCGCTCGTCGGTCGAGGCGCTCCACCATCGACGTCCAGTCCACCGGCGGCAGCCCGTCCGCCGCCCCCAAGTTGATGATCTCCATCGCCTGCTCCCTTCTCGGTTCGGCGGACACCCTGCGTTTCGGCCCGTCCTAGCTGAAGACGTTCCGGACCCGCAAGAGTCATCGTCGTGCGCGTTCCGCGGGCCAGGGAACCCTTTACTCCAACGGGGAGCGCGCGCGGTGGTCGATGGGCGGCGCTTCGCCTTGGACGACGCGAGCGGTCAGTTGCACATCGTGGACGCGCGAATGTGCTTATCCGATCAGGGGTTTGCCCGTCGTCAGGCGTCGCGGAACTCGCGCAGCGCGGCGCCCGCGGCTTCGATCGACTCGACCGTGATGGGGTCGAGCACGAGCTGCAGTTGGGCAGCGCCTGCCGCGGCCATCGCGCGCAGGTGTCCGGCTAGCTCGCCGATCGGCACGGGTCGGATCGCGCGGTCGTTGTACGTCTCGCCCATCAGCCGTCCCACACCGCCGGGAAGTTGCACCAGCACCGCCGCGGTCGCCTCGACCTCGCCCGGCGCCCGGCCGGCGTGCTGCACGGCGTCCTCGACGCGTGCTCGCACTTCGGCGAATCCCTCGGCGTCGTTGCCGTAGTCGCTCCACCAGACGTTCCACGCGTCGACGTGCGGAAGCCCGATGCGCATCATGCGCGGGCTGACCGAGCCGAGCATCAGCGGCGGCCCGCCCGGACGCGCCGGTCGCGGATCCAGCACGCAGTCGATCACGTCGTAGTACGTGCCGCGGAAGTCGCTGCGCCCGGTGCGCACGAGTTCGCGGATGATCGTGAACGCTTCCTCGAAGCGTGAGACCCGCTTGTCGTAGGCGAACCCGAACGCGGTGTACTCGCGCTCGTTCCAACCCGCGCCGAGGCCGAGGATCAGCCGGCCGCCGGAGATGGCGTCGACGGTGGCAGCCTGCTTGGCGAGCATGGCCGGCGAGTGGAAGCTCGTCGACGCCACGAGCGGGCCGAGCTCCACGCGCTGCGTCACCGATGCGAGGGCGGCGAGGGACGTCCAGACCTCCCACGGCCCGCGCGTCTGTCCGTCCGGCAGGTCGTAGAGCAGGTGGTCGCCGAGCCAGATCGAGTCGAACCCGACGTGCTCGGCGGCCTGCGCCATCGCGACCATCTCCGGCCACGGGACCGGACGCTCGATCTCGGGCAGTTGGACTCCGACACGGCAGCGCACGGTCCCGAACCTAGTAGGTCCCCAATCGGACCGGGCCGCGCACTCGATGGGACCGGCCCGGCCCAGCCGCGCCCGCTCACCGCGCCGTGCAGAACCCGCAGGCGGGCGAACGTAGGCTCGCGAGCGTGATAGTCCCGCTCGTCCCTCTGCTCGCAGTCATCGCGGTGGCGTCGGTGGCGCTTTGGGTTCTCACGGACGCACGGCGGTGGCAGCGGGCCGGGACGCCGGTCGTCTTTCGCGCCGGGTCGTTCAGCATCACGACGCCGGAGTCCTGGGCGCTCGCGTGCCTGGTGGTGTTCGTGTTCTTCGTGCCGGTCTATGCGGTCGCCCGCCGCAGTTAGCGATTCCGCATTCCGCGGAAAGCCTCGCCGAGCCGGCAGCCTGCTGCCAACCGGGCGGGCGTCACGGCGCCGCGGCCAGCCCGATCCGGGCCAGCGACTTGCCCAGTCGCAGTGCGCCCACCGCGCCGGACGGGCAGTCGAGGAAGACCGCGACCCAGGTCGTGGCCGACGCGGTCTCGAAGGTCGTCGTCGCCGGCACCCACTCCCCCTCGATCCCGATGCCGCCCACCGGCCGCGGGCTCAGCGCGGGATTGTTCGTCCACATCGCGTTCTGACCGGTCTCGACCGTCCACCGCCGGAACGTCCAGAGCGCCTGCGGCGCCGTGTCGATCACGACGGTCGCCGCGGTGCAGGCTCGCCGTGCTGCGTGTACCGCCCGGTAGCCGCACTTGAGCACGCCGGCCGACAGGTCAATGCGGGCGGCGGTGACCGTGCTCCCGAACACGGTGCGCGGCACGCGCGGGCACGCGGTCGGTGAGCTCACCGACGTGCCGCCGGTCGACGGCGAGACCGTCACCGGCGATCTCGTCGCGGACGCGGGTCGACTCGCGCGGGGCGCGCTGCCGGCGGAACAGCCGGCCATGACCACGACGGCCAGCGCGAGCACCACGGTGAGCGCCGTACGGGCGGGCGGCACCGCGCCAGCGGGCAGCCGCATGGCGACAGTCTAGGCTGCGCCGCGGCGGGTGGGTGCGGCCCGCTTCGCACGCCGCACCGAATGACCTGCAACCCTGGGCCGGGAACGCCGCTATCGCATGTCGGTCGCCCCGGGCCGCGGTACAGGCAATGTCACCGGAATCGATCCGCGGGCACTGGTGACCGCGCTAACGGCATTCGTGACCGAAACCCGGTGACATTGCGTGACCGTTCACATCAGCTGCAGCCGCTGGTGCTGCCGCAGCCTTCGCACACGAAGCACGAACCGGCGGGACGCATCTTCGTGCCGCAGTTCATGCACAGCGGCGCGTCGGCGGACGAGCCGGTGATCGACTCGAGCAGCTCGGTGGAGCTGTGCACGGTCAGCGGCGCCGGCTTCGCGTCGGACTCGTCCTCGGCCGCCTTGTGCACCGGCGCGGACTGCGCCAGCGACTCGAAGTCCAGGTCGTCGTCGTCCTCGGTCTCGGCCGGCGCGTACGAACCGGTCTCCAGCTGCCGCGTCCGCTCCTCGGCGGTGTGGATGCCCAGCGCCGAACGCGTCTCGAACGGCAGGTAGTCCAGCGCCAGCCGACGGAAGATGTAGTCCAGGATCGACTGCGCCATCCGGATGTCCGGGTCGTCGGTGAGACCGGCCGGCTCGAAGCGCATGTTCGTGAACTTCTGCACGTACGTCTCCAGCGGCACCCCGTGCTGCAGCGCGATGGAGATCGCGATCGAGAACGCGTCCATCACGCCGGCCAGGGTCGAACCCTGCTTGCCCAGCTTGAGGAACACCTCGCCGAGGCCGTCGTCCGGGTACGAGCCCGCCGTCATGTAGCCCTCGGCACCGCCGACGGTGAACGACGTGGTGCGCGACGGACGCGACTTCGGCAGCCGCTTGCGGATCGGACGGGCCTCGACCGCGGTCTCGGCAGCGGCGGCAGACGCCGTCCCGCCCTCGTTCTTGCCGGCCGACAGCGGCTGGCCCACCTTGCAGTTGTCGCGGTAGACGGCCAGCGCCTTCAGGCCCAGCTTCCAGCCCTGGAAGTAGACGTCCGCGATGTCCTCCACGGTCGCCGACTCGGGCAGGTTCACTGTCTTGGAGATCGCGCCCGACAGGAACGGCTGGCACGCGGCCATCATTCGCACGTGACCCATCGGCTTGATCGCGCGCTTGCCCATCGCGCAGTCGAACACCTCGTAGTGCTCGGACTTGAGGCCAGGCGCGTCGATCACGTGACCGTTCTCGGCGATGTACTCGACGATCGCCTCGACCTGCTCCTCCTGGTAACCGAGCGCCCGCAGCGCACGCGGGACCGTCTGGTTCACGATCTCCATCGAGCCGCCGCCGACCAGCTTCTTGAACTTCACCAGCGCGAGGTCCGGCTCGATGCCGGTCGTGTCGCAGTCCATCATCAGGCCGATGGTGCCGGTCGGCGCGAGCACGGACGCCTGCGCGTTGCGCCAGCCGTTCTTCTCACCGAGCTTGTTGCCGCGCGTCCACTCCTGCGACGCGGCCGCGAAGATCTCCCGGTCGATCTCGTGCATCGAGCGCGCCGCGTCGTTCGCCGCCGCGTGCTTGCGCATCACCCGGGCGTGCGCGGCCGCGTTGCGCGCGAAGCCCTCGTACGGGCCGACGATGCCCGCGAGCTCGGCCGAGCGACGGTACGACGCACCGGTCATCAGCGAGGTGATCGCGGCGGCCAGCGCGCGACCGCCGTCGGAGTCGTACGCGTGCCCGGACGCCATCAGCAGCGCGCCCAGGTTCGCGTAGCCGATGCCGAGCTGTCGGTAGGCGCGCGTGTTCACGCCGATCGACTCGGTCGGGAAGTCGGCGAAGCAGATCGAGATGTCCATCGCGGTGATGATCAGCTCGACCGCCTTGACGAACTTCGCCGTGTCGAACCGGTTGTCGTCGGTCAGGAACTTCATCAGGTTGAGCGACGCGAGGTTGCACGACGTGTTGTCCAGGCTCATGTACTCCGAGCACGGGTTGGACGCGGTGATGCGACCCGTCTCGGGGTTGGTGTGCCAGTCGTTGATCGTGTCGTCGTACTGGATGCCCGGGTCGGCACACTCCCACGCCGCCTTGGCGATCTTGCCGAACAGCTCGCGAGCGTCGACGGTCTCGATCACCTCGTGCGTGCTGCGGGCGCGCAGGCCGAACTCGGCGCCGTCCTCGACCGCGCGCATGAACTCGTCGGTGACGCGCACCGAGTTGTTCGCGTTCTGGTACTGCACGCTGGTGATGTCGTGGCCGCCGAGGTCCATGTCGAACCCGGCGTCACGCAGCACGCGGATCTTGTCCTCCTCGCGCGCCTTCGTCTCGACGAACTCCTCGATGTCCGGGTGGTCGACGTCGAGCACGACCATCTTGGCCGCGCGTCGGGTCGCTCCCCCGGACTTGATCGTTCCCGCCGACGCGTCCGCGCCGCGCATGAAGCTGACCGGGCCGGACGCCGTGCCACCGGAGGACAGCAGCTCCTTGGACGAGCGGATGCGCGACAGGTTCAGGCCCGCACCCGAACCGCCCTTGAAGATCAGTCCCTCTTCGCGGTACCAGTTCAGGATCGAGTCCATCGTGTCGTCGACGGACAGGATGAAGCAGGCGCTCACCTGCTGGGGCGACGTGGTGCCGACGTTGAACCACACCGGCGAGTTGAAGCTGAACACCTGGTGCAGCAGCATCCAGGTCAGCTCGTGCTCGAACACCTCCGCGTCCGCGGCCGAGCGGAAGTAGCCCTCACGCTCGCCGGTCTCGCGGTACTTGAGGACGACGCGGTCGATCAGCTGGCGCAGCGACCACTCGCGCTGGTCGGTGCCAACGGCGCCGCGGAAGTACTTGGTGGTGACGATGTTCGCCGCGTTGACCGACCAGAAGTCGGGGAACTCGACACCGCGCTGCTCGAAGTTGATCGAGCCGTCGCGCCAGTTCGTCATGACGACGTCGCGCCGTTCCCAGGTGACCTCGTCGTACGGGTGCACACCCGGCGAGGTATAGACGCGTTCGACCGTCAGGCCGGCGCGCGAGTTTGCGCCGCTGCCCGACTTGTTGGCCTTTGCCGTCTTGCCCATCGCCTCGGTCATGCTGGGTCCTTTCACAGATCGCTCGGGGAGGTGCCGGGGGCCGTGCTGTTGTCTGACGTTGATTCCTCGCGCAGCTCGGCGATCGCCTTCTCGAAGTCCTCGACCGAGCTGAATGCCTGATAGACGCTGGCGAAACGCAGGTACGCGACCTCGTCGAGCGCGCGCAGCGGGCCGAGGATGGCCAGGCCCACCTCGTCGCTGTTGACCTCGGCCACGCCGTTGGCGCGGATCGTCTCCTCGACGGCCTGCGCGAGCTGGGCCAGCGCGTCCTCGTCGACCGGACGGCCCTGGCAGGCGCGGCGCACGCCGCTGACCACCTTGTCGCGGCTGAACGGCTCGGTCACGCCGCTGCGCTTGATCACCGCGAGGGTCGCCTCCTCGACGGTGGTGAAGCGCCGGCCGCAGCCCTGGCAGGAGCGCCGCCGGCGGATGACCTGGCCCTCGTCCTGCTCGCGCGAGTCGACCACGCGGGAGTCGGCGTGCCGGCAGTAGGGGCACCGCATCGTCGCTCACCGCCTTCGTTCGTCTCGCCCGTTGGGGTCCTGCTGCTGTGGACGGGCCTGTCGACAACCTGGGGAAAGCGTGCCCGCCGCTGTGGACGCCGGACGGCAAGCGGTGGACAACGAAACCCAAGTTGTGGACGAAGTACATCCGTGTAACTACTACATCTAGGGGTGCAACGCTAAGACCAAGGACGGTTGTTCCGCAAGCACGTCTTTGCCGCCCGGCGTGTCACGCGCAGATCACCGGGTGGCCAGCACCTGGCCGGGCGTGAGCGCCGTGCCGCGCAGGTGGTTCAGCCGCTGCAGCGTGGCCACCTCGGCGCGCGGGTCGGCCCCGGGCGCGACGCGCGAGGCGATCGACCACAGCGTGTCCCCGGAGCGGACGGTCACACTGGCCGGCCCCACGTGCGTGCCCGACGCCGTGGGCGCCGACAGGCCGGCGAGCGCGAGCAGCGCACCGGCCAGCACGGCGACCAGCGCGGCGAGCACCACGACGCCGCGGCGGGTCAGCCGCAGCGGGGGTGCGACCGAGGCCGGCGACGGCGCGTGCAGCGTCAGCACGGTGGCCTCGGGGCGTACCGTACGGGCACGCTCGGGGATGAAGACGACGGGCGCGAACTCGGTGGCGACGGACATGGTCAGCTCCTCGATTCCTCGAACAGGCGTTCTATCGAATGCTCATTCGAATGTGTACCAGCCGGGTCTGACAATTTCCATCGCGAGGCGGCGTGTTGCTCGAACAAGTGTTTGGAACAGCCGCGCTAATCCGCTAACGTGACGGGCGTACCGACATCTCGCACCGGCAGGAGCAGCGCCATGCCCGAGAAGAAAACCGCCCGCAAGACCACCTCGCGCGCCGCGAAGGCGACTGCCGCGACCAGCGCGCCGCCCGTGCCCGAGAAGCGCAAGCCGGGCCGGCCGAAGGTCACCGAGCTCCCCGACCCGATCACCGGCCTGACCCGGCGCCAGCAGGCGATCCTGGACGTCATCCGCGACTCGGTCGAGCGGCGCGGCTATCCGCCGAGCATCCGCGAGATCTGCGAGTCAGCCGGGCTGGCGTCCACCTCGAGCGTCGCGCACCAGCTGGCCATGCTCGAGCGCAAGGGCTTCCTGCGCCGCGATCCCAACCGTCCGCGTGCCGTGGATGTCCGCGGCGGCAAGCCGAAGGCGGCGCGCCGCGCCCTGGCGCTCGCGAACGACGCGCCGCGCGGTGCCGCACCGGTGTTCGTCCCGGTCGTCGGGCGGATCGCGGCGGGCGGACCGATCCTGGCCGAGCAGATGATCGAGGACGTCTTCCCGCTGCCGAAGGAGCTGGTCGGCGACGCCAGCAACGGCAGCCTGTTCCTGCTGCGGGTCACCGGCGACTCGATGATCGAGGCGGCGATCTCCGACGGCGACTGGGTGGTCGTGCGTCAGCAGTCCGACGCCGACAACGGCACGATCGTGGCCGCGATGATCGACGGCGAGGCGACGGTGAAGACGTTGCAGCGGCGCGACGGGCACGCCTGGCTGCTGCCGCACAACCCCGCCTACTCCCCCATCCCCGCGGACGACGCGACGATTCTCGGCCGGGTCGTGAGCGTGCTGCGCAAGATCTGACGCGCGGTCAGCCCTGGGAGACGGGCGGCTCTCCCGGGGCTGGCGTCTGCTGCGTGGGCTGCGGCTGTGCGGCCGGCTGCGCAGCGGTCTGCTGCACCGGAGCCTGCGGCACGGGCTGCTCGGCGACCGGGAGCTCGCGGGCGTTCTCGCGCGCCTGGTCGTCCTGCGTCATGCCCTTGAGCTCGGTCTTGAAGATCCGCAACGAGCGGCCGAGCGACCGCGACGCGTCCGGCAGCTTCTTGTAGCCGAACAGGGCGATCACGAGGATGGCGAGTACCACCCAGTGCCAGGGGGCGTCCCAACCCATGTGCATGGCTCCCGTCTTGCGCCGCGGAACCGGCGAAGGTCTGCGCTGCCGCCGGTCGGTGTCCTAGCGTACGCCAGCGGGCCGGGCGAACGGGCCCAGCACAGCGGCCAGGGACGGATCCACGCGGGCGCGCAGCACGGTCCCCTCCGCGGTGTGCTCGGTGCCGAGCACCTCGGCGCTCTGGTGCACGCGCGCGACCAGATCGCCGCGGGTGTACGGCAGCAACACGTCCACCTCGACGTCCGGACGCGGCAGCCGGCGCTCGATCACATCGCGCAGCGCGTCGATGCCCTCGCCGGTGTGCGCGGAGACGAACACGGCGTCGGGCGCGAGCCGCTGCAGCCGAAGCAGCACCTCGGGGTCGGCGGTGTCCACCTTGTTGAACACCAACTGCTCGGGCACGCCGAGGGCGTCGATCTCGGCCAGCACCGTGCGCACGGCGCGGATCTGCTCCTCGGGGTCGGCGTCGGACGCGTCCACCACGTGCAGGATCAGGTCGGCGTCGGCGACCTCCTCCAGCGTCGAGCGGAACGCCTCGACCAGCTGGGTGGGCAGGTGGCGCACGAACCCGACGGTGTCCGCGAGCGTGTACGGGCGACCGTCCGAGGCCTGGCAGCGGCGCACGGTCGGGTCGAGCGTCGCGAACAGCGCGTTCTCGACGAGCACGCCGGCGCCGGTAAGCCGGTTGAGCAGCGAGGACTTGCCGGCGTTGGTGTATCCGGCCAGGGCGACACCCGGCACCCGGTGCTGTACGCGCCGGGACCGCTTGACGTCGCGGGCGGTCTTCATGCCGGCCAGTTCGCGGCGCAGCTTGGCCATCCGCGAGTTGATGCGGCGCCGGTCGATCTCGATCTTGGTCTCACCGGGGCCGCGGCCGCCGATGCCGAGGCCGCCCGCGGCGCGTCCGCCGACCTGCCGCGACAGCGACTCGCCCCAGCCGCGCAGGCGGGGCAGCAGGTACTGCAGCTGGGCCAGTTCGACCTGCGCCTTGCCCTCCTTGGAGCGCGCGTGCTGAGCGAAGATGTCCAGGATCAACGCGGTGCGGTCGACCACCTTGACCTTGACGACCTCCTCCAGCTGACGCAGCTGGCCGGGCGCGAGCTCGCCGTCGCAGATCACGGTGTCCGCGCCCTCGGCGAGCACGACGTCGCGCAGCTCCTTGGCCTTGCCGGCGCCGATGTAGGTCGCCGGGTCGGGACGGTCGCGGCGCTGGATGAGCCCGGCGAGCACCTGCGAGCCCGCAGTCTCGGCCAGGCGCGCGAGCTCGGCCAGCGAGTTCTCCGCCTCGGCGAGGCTGCCGCTCGTCCAGACCCCGACCAGCACCACCCGCTCGAGGCGCAGCTGCCGGTACTCGACCTCGGTGACGTCGGTGAGTTCGGTGGACAGGCCCGCGACGCGGCGCAGCGCCTGGCGCTCTTGGAGCTCGAAGTCGATGCCGTCGAAGGCGGCGTCGTCGAACTCGGCGTTGAAGTCAGTCATCGATAGCAATACTGACAGCAGCGCGGGCCCGATTATTCCGCCGCGGCCGCGCTGGACGCCGCCGCCAGCCAGGCGTCGTCGACCTCGATCTCGGCCAGCAGCACCGCGGGGCCGGTCAGTTCGATCCGTCCGTCCGGATGCCAGGTCACCGTGCAGGTGCCGCCGGGCACGTCCACCCGCCACGGTTCGCCGTCGGCACCGCAGCCGTCGGTGGACGCGGCCGCGGCGACGGCTGCGCAGATGCCGGTGCCGCAGGACCGGGTCTCGCCCACCCCACGCTCGTGCACGCGCATGCCGAGGTGCCGGGGGCCGCGGCGCGTCACGAACTCGACGTTCTGCCCGTCCGGCAGCGCGGGTTCGACCCGGGGCGGACGCGACAGGTCGAGCGCGGCGAGTTCGGCCTCAGACGGCACGGCAACCACCACGTGCGGGTTGGGCATCAGCACCGCGGTGCCGGCGGCGCGGAAGGGCGCCTCGTCGGCGCTAAAGGCGACGGTGGCGACCGGCCGGTCGGCAAGGATCCGGGGCCGGCCCATCTCGACGGAGATGTCGCCGCCGATGTCGGCCCGCACACTCATGACCCCGCCGCGTGTCGCCACCGCCGCGTCCTGATTAACGAGTGATACCCGCTGCAGGTACCGCATGAACACCCGCACGCCGTTGCCGCACATTTCCGCGATCGAGCCGTCGGCGTTGCGGTAGTCCATGAAGAATTCGGCGTCGGCCGCGTACCTCTCGCCGTCCGGGTCCTTGGCCGAGCGGACGACGCGCAGCACGCCGTCCGCGCCGATTCCGGCGTGCCGGTCGCACAGCGCGCGGACCAGTTCCGGTGTCAGCGCCAGCGCGCCGTCGAGGTCCGGAACGATGACGAAGTCGTTCTCGGTCCCGTGACCCTTCAGCACGCGCACCCTTACAGGGTATGCGCCAGAGCCTCCGCGACGGTCGACCTCAGGTCCGGGCTCGCCCCGTCGACCCAGCGGATCCGCGGGTCGCGGCGGAACCAGCGGCGCTGGCGGCGCACGAACCGCAGCGTCTGCCGGATCGTCACCTGGACGGCCTCGGCCAGGTCACCGGTCACCGCGCCGTGCGGGTCGTCCGGATCCAGACAGGCGAGCAGCTGCTGGTACCCGAGCGCCTTGCCGGCCGTCGGGCTGTCGCGCAGGCCGTAGGGCAGCAGCGCGCGGACCTCGTCCAGCAGGCCGCGCTCCATCATCGTGTGCACGCGCTGCTCGACGCGTTCGTCCAGGTCGGCGCGGTCCAGGCCGATGTAGGTGGTGTCGTAGATCGACTCGAAGCCGGGCATCGTCGCGACGAACGGCCGGCCGGTGATCTCGATGACCTCCAGCGCGCGTGCGATGCGCCGGCCGTTGCTCGGCAGAATCGCTGCGGCAGCCGCCGGGTCGACCTCGGCGAGCCGCGCGTGCAGCTGCTGCGGGCCGCGCTCGGCCAGTTCGTCGTAGAGCCGCGCCCGGACGGCCGCCGACTCGCCCGGGAACTCCAGCCGGTCCAGGGCACCGCGCACGTACAGCCCGGAGCCGCCGACGAGCACGGGCACGCGCCCGCGCCCGTGGATGTCCGCGATCGTCGCGCGCGCCATCGACTGATACTCCGACACGGACGCCGACTTGGTGATCGGCCAGACGTCCAGCAGGTGGTGCACGATGCCACCACGCTCGGACGGCGGCAGCTTGGCCGTGCCGATGTCCATGCCCTCGTACAGCTGCATCGAGTCGGCGTTCACCACCTCGCCACCGAGGCGCCGGGCGATCGCGACGGCGAGATCGGACTTGCCCGTCGCGGTCGGCCCCACGACCGCGACGACCTTGCCGGCGTGCGGCTGGTCGGTCACCGGCTCGGCGCCGCGGCGGGTGCGGGCCGCGCGCCCGGCAGCGTCCAGGTGGCCACGAAGTAGCCGACGCCGTAGGGCGCCTGGTCGTAGCTCAGCCGCGCCGAATAGATCTGCTCGGGCAGCACGGCGGCCGTCGCGTGCCAGGCCGGGACTCCGGCGGCCAGCAGCTCGCCGGCCAGCTCGCCGTCCAGCTTTTCCAGCCGGCGCCCCTCGCCGCTGCGCAGCGCGTCGGCCACGGAAGCGTCGAAGCCGGCCGCACGCTCGTCCAGGTAGCCCGGCGCCGTGGTGCTGCGCCGCGCGCTGCCGTCGCCGAGCACGAGCAGGGCGACGTCCGTCGTCTCGGCGAGTGTGAGCAGCTCGACGGCGGCCGGGCTGGCCGCGAAGTCGGGACCGACGGAGAAGCCGCGCGCCCCGCTGCGGGGACCGAGCGCGTCGCGAACCAGCCAGGCGCCGACGGTCAGCGCCGGCGGGAGCTCCAGGTCGCCGCCACACGTGGGCGCGCCGAGATGGATCTCGCCCGGGACGCCGAAACCGGCCAGGGTGCCGCGGGCCAGCGGCGAATGCGCCTGCGAACGTGGGCCGGCGCCGAGCAGGACGAGCTGGCGTCCGGCGGCCACCGCGCTGATCGCCGCGCGGCAGGCGTCCCGCAGCGCGTCCAGTTCGGCCGCCGCGCCGGAGGCCACCTCGGGCACCAGCAGGGGCGGCTGCGGGCAGAACGCGACGCCGGTGATCACCCGCCGAGGCTATCTTTTTCCGGTATCGGCCGTGCTGCCCACTCACTTCATCGTGTTCAATGCACGTCATGAGCGAGTGGGGACGGATCGACGCGGACGGCACCGTCTACGTCAAGACATCCGACGGCGAACGCGAGATCGGATCGTGGCAGGCGGGCGACGCCGAGGCCGGACTGGCGTTCTACGTCCGCCGCTACGAGGACCTCGCGACCGAGGTGACCCTGCTCGAACAGCGCCTGGAGTCCGGTGCCGGCGACCCGGCCGCCACCCGCACGCACGCCGTCGCGCTGCGCGAGCAGCTGCCGACCGTCGCCGCGATCGGTGACCTCGCCGCGCTGCAGGCCCGCGTCGACGCCCTGCTCACCGCCGCCGAGACGAAGGCGGGCGAGCGCAGCGCGGCCCGGCAGCAGGCGCGCGCGGACGCCATCGCGGCGAAGGAGAAGCTGGTCGCCGAGGCCGAGCAGATCGCCGAGTCCGCGACGTCCTGGAAGGCGTCCGGCGATCGGCTGCGCGCGATCGTCGAGGAATGGAAGCTGATCAAGGGCATCGACCGCAAGACCGACGACGCGCTGTGGAAGCGCTTCTCGGCCGCGCGCGATGCGTTCGGCCGGCGCCGTGGCCAGCACTTCGCGAAGCTGGACGCCGAGCGGGACACGGTCAAGCAGGCCAAGGAGAAGCTGATCGCCCGCGCCGAGGAGCTGTCCGGCTCGTCGGACTGGAAGCAGACGGCCGACGCGATGCGCGAGCTGATGACCGAGTGGAAGGCGGCCGGACGCGCCGCCCGCGACGTCGAGGACGCGCTGTGGGCACGCTTCCGGGCCGCGCAGGACGCGTTCTTCGCGCGGCGCTCTGAGGTGTTCGCCGAGCGCGACGCGGAGCAGGTCGAGAACCAGAAGAAGAAGGAAGCGATCATCGCCGAGGCCGAGGCGATCGACCTCAGTGACCCGAAGGCGGCGCAGAGCGCGATCCGCGAGCTGCAGTCCCGGTTCGACGAGATCGGGCACGTCCCGCGCGACGCGATGCGCCGGATCGACGACCGGATGCGGGCCGCTGAGCAGCGAGTGCGCGACGCCGTCGACGCCGAGTGGCGCCGCGGCAGCGCCGAGTCCAACCCGTTCCTTGCGGCGCTGCGCGAGCGGCTGGCCGAGGCGGAGGCGAAGCTCGAACGGGCGCGCCAGTCCGGCGACGCGGCACGCATCGCGAAGGCCGAGGCGGACGTCGCCCAGCGGCGCGCGCTGATCCCCGAATAGCCCTACGATCGGGCGCATGCCCTCAGGACTGCTACCGGTTGCCACACCCGCCGCTGGCACCAACGCGCTGAACCCGCAGGCCGTCGTCGAGACGTTCCTGGCCCGGCTCGCCGACGGGGACGTGTCCGGCGCCGGCGTACTGCTGGCCGATGACGTCGTCTACTCGAACGTCGGACTGCCGACCATCCACGGCCGCCGCCGCGTCGTGCGGGCGCTGTCCGCGCTCGCCGGCCCGCGGTTCTCGTTCGAGGTGTACCTGCACGCGATCACCGCGACCGGGCCCGTCGTGCTGACCGAACGCACCGACGTGATCTGCGGCGGACCGGTGCGCATGCAGTTCTGGGTCGCCGGGCGGTTCGACGTCCAGGACGGGCAGATCACGCTCTGGCGCGACGCCTTCGACTACCTGGACTGCACGCGTGCGCTGGTGCGCGGCCTGCTCGGAGCGGTCGTCCCCGCGCTGCGTCCGTCCGCGCCGACGTCCCTGGACACCCCGCCCGGCCGCCACGGCTGACCGGCCCGCTCCCTTGCTACCCGTCGAGTGGCCACTTCCCCTCGAGTGGCCACTTACGGGTCGAGTGGCCACTTACGGGCCCAGTGGCCACTTATAACTGGCCACTCGCGGGCTAACTGGCCACTCGCGCGCTAACTGGCCACTCGCGCGCTAACTGGCCACTCGCGGGCTAACTGGCCACTCGCGCCCTAACTGGCCACTCGCGCGCTAACTGGCCACTCGCGGGCTAACTGGCCACCCGCGCGCTAACCGGCCACTCGCGGGGTGATCGTGAGCAGTTGGGGCCTGCGGTTCGCGGCCGCATGCGTCTCGGCGCCGGAACCGGCCCCGCGCCAGCGGCGATGTGCGGTGATCGGCGCGTCCGCGACCAGGTGGTGCGGTGCCGCGTGCGTGACGGCGGACGTGACCACGTCGCCGGGCGCGATGTCCGCGCCGCCCGTCGCGACGTGCACCAGCCGGCCGTCGCGCGCGCGTCCGGACACCCGGCCGGTCGCGCCGTCCTTGCGTCCCTCGCCGGAGCTGACCAGCACCTCGACCTGCGAGCCGACCAGCGCCTGGGCACCGGCCAGCGAGATCGACTCCTGCAGCTCGATCAGCCGGTCGTAGCGCTCGGTCACGACCTGTTGCGGCACCTGGCCGTCCATCGTCGCCGCCGGCGTGCCCGGACGCTTGGAGTACTGGAACGTGAACGCGCTCGCGAACCGCGCGGCGCGGACGGCGTCCAGCGTCTGCTCGAAGTCCGCGTCGGTCTCGCCGGGGAAGCCGACGATGATGTCGGTGGTGATCGCGGCGTCGGGCATCGCGGCGCGGACCTTGTCGATGATCCCGAGATAGCGCTCGCGCCGGTACGAGCGGCGCATCGCACGCAGCACCGCGTCCGACCCTGACTGCATCGGCATGTGCAGCTGCGGCATCACGTTCGGCGTCTCGGCCATCGCGGCGATCACGTCGTCGGTGAAGTCGCGCGGGTGCGGGCTGGTGAAGCGCACCCGCTCCAGACCGTCGATCTCCCCGCACGCGCGCAGCAGGCGGCCGAACGCGAACCGGTCGCCGAACGAGCGCCCGTAGGAGTTCACGTTCTGTCCCAGCAGCGTGATCTCGACGACGCCCTGCTCGACGAGCGCGCGGACCTCGGCCAGGACGTCGCCCGGCCGGCGGTCGGTCTCCGTCCCGCGCAGCGACGGCACGATGCAGAACGTGCAGGTGTTGTCGCAGCCGACCGAGACGGAAACCCATGCGCTGAAAGGCGATTCGCGGCGCGTCGGCAGATCGGAGGGGAAGTTCTCCAGCGCCTCGACGATCTCGACCTGCGCCTCGCGGTTGTGCCGCGCGCGCTCGAGCAGGACCGGCAGCGCGGCCAGGTTGTGCGTGCCGAACACGACGTCCACCCACGGCGCCTTCTCGACGATGGTGCCGCGGTCCTTCTGCGCCAGGCAGCCGCCGACCGCGATCTGCATGTCCGGGTTGGCCGCCTTGGCCGGGTACAGGTGGCCGAGGTTCCCGTACAGCCGGTTGTCGGCGTTCTCGCGCACCGCGCAGGTGTTGAACACGACCAGGTCGGCATCGGTGCCGTCGGCCGCGCGCACGTAGCCGGCGCCCTCAAGCAGCCCCGCGATCCGTTCGGAGTCGTGGACGTTCATCTGGCATCCGTAGGTACGGATCTGGTAGCTGCGCGCAGTCATAACGGGTCGAGGATACGGGCCCGGATGTGCTCCACTGACCGGATGGGACCCCAGATCGTGACCCTGCGGCCGCAGGCGGACGAGGACTTCGAGCTGCTCTACCGGATCGCCGCCGACCTGGACAGCTGGGAGGAGCGCGGTCCCTCCGCGCCGGCACCGCTCACGCGCACCGCGTACCGGCAGCGCTTCGACGCCGCCGACCCGGCCGCCGTCAGCTTCATGGTGTGCGTGGACGAGCGCGCCGTGGGCCGGATCAACCTGTTCGACGAGGACCCGCTCGCGCGCACGGCGGAGGTCGGCATGGCCCTCGCTCCGGAGGCGCGCGGCAAGGGTTACGGCACGGCAGCGCTGCGGCAGATCGTCGAGTTCGGGTTCCAGCGCCGCAACCTGCGCCGGCTGCACCTGATCGTCATCGCGTCCAACGCCGCAGCGATCGCCTGCTACGGCAGGGCCGGCTTCGTCGAGGAGGGCCGCCGCCGCGAGCACTGCTGGGTGCGCGGGCACTACGAGGACGAGGTGCTCATGGGGCTGCTGCGCGACGACTGGGCGCGGTCGCGATGAGGTTCGCCCCGAATCTGACCGACCCGCAGGTTGCCGCTCTCGCCCGGCAGGCGGTGGACCTGCTCGACCCGGACGTCGGCATCGACATCGCACCCGAGCCCGGCAGCGATCCCTACGCCCGCGGCGGCGGGTCGTGGCTGGTGTGGCCGCTGATCGACGGGCACCGCGCGTTCGGCATCTACGTGTCGAGCGCCTGGACGGCGGCGCGGGCGCTGGCGCACCTGATCGACGGCCTCGCCGAGAACAGCAGCGAGTCCGGCGGCTTCTGGGCGCGTCCGTTCCCGGCGTGCGCGACCGGGCATCGGCATCCGGCGGACGTCGAGGCCGAAGCGGACGAAGTGGTGCTGCGCTGCCCGCAAACGCGCGAGGTGGTCGGCCGGATCCGGCCGGCGCTGTGACCGAGCCGCGCGTCGAGCTGCGCCCGATGGTCGAGAACGACCTGGCGCTGGTCGCTGCGTGGCTGCGCGAACCGCACGTGGCGCGCTGGTGGCGCGAGGATCCGGCCGCGGAGATCGACGGTTACCGCCGCTGCATTGAGGGCACCGACCCGACCGTCGCGCTGATCGCCGAGGCCGAGGGCGGGCCGGTCGGCTGGTGCCAGTGGTACCGCTGGCACGAGTACCCGCAGGCCGCCCAGTTCGGCGCGCGACCGGGCGAGATCGGCATCGACTACGCGATCGGCGCGCCGGACGCGGTCGGACGCGGCATCGGCACCGAGCTCATCGACGCGCTGCTGCGCCAGGCCCGGATCGCCGAGCCGACCGCGCCGGTGCTGGTCGCGGTGGACGTCGCGAACACGGCCTCGCGCCGGGTGCTGGAGAAGAACGGCTTTCGCCTCGTGGGCGTCCGCGGGATCGAGTGCGAACCCGAGGACCTGTCCGCGCTGTACCGGCTGGAGTAGCCGCAGGCTCAGTGCGCGATCTCGGTGGCGCGCGACTCGCGGACCACGGTGACCCGGATCTGCCCCGGGTAGGTGAGCTCGTCCTCGATCTGCTTGGCGATCTCGCGGGCGATGACGGACGCGGCCAGGTCGTCGACCTCCGACGGCTGCACCATGACCCGCACCTCGCGCCCGGACTGCATCGCGAAGACCTTCTCGACGCCCTCCTTGGCGTTCGCGATCTCCTCGATGCGGGCCAGCCGCTTGACGTAGTTCTCCAGCGACTCGCGCCGGGCGCCGGGACGCGCCGCCGAGCAGGTGTCCGACGCCTGGGTGAGAACGGCCTCGATGGTGCGCGGTTGCACCTCGTTGTGGTGCGCCTCGACGGCGTGCGCGACGGCCTCGTCCTCGCCGTACTTGCGCAGCAGCGCGGCGCCGATGAGCGCGTGGCTGCCCTCGACCTCGTGGGTCAGCGCCTTGCCGATGTCGTGCAGGAACGCGCAGCGCTTGACCAGCGTCGGCTCGATGCCGAGCTCGGCAGCCATCACGCCGGCGATGTGCGCGGTCTCGATCAGATGCCCGAGCACGTTCTGCCCGTAGCTGGTGCGGTACTTGAGCCGGCCGATCGTCGGGACGAGCCGCTCGTCCAGGTCGTGGATGCCAACCTCGGCCAGCGCGTCGCGCGCGGCGCGCAGGCACAGCTCGTCGACCTCGGCCTTGCTCTGCTCGTACGCCTCCTCGATGCGGTGCGGGTGGATCCGTCCGTCCAGGATCAGCCGGTCCAGGGTGAGCCGGCCGATCTCGCGCCGGACCGGGTCGAAGCAGGACAGCAGCACCGCCTCGGGCGTGTCGTCGATGATCACGTTCACGCCGGTGGTCGACTCGAACGCCCGGATGTTGCGGCCTTCGCGGCCGATGATGCGACCCTTCATCTCGTCGCTGGGCAGGTGCAGGACGCTGACGACGGTCTCGCTGGTCTGCTCGCTGGCGACCCGCTGGACGGCCTCGACGACGATCGCGCGGGCCCGTTCGGTGCCCTCGGCGCGGGCCTCGTTCTCGATGCTGCGGACGAGCACGGCGGCGTCCCTGCGGGCGCTCGCCTCCACACTGCTGAGCAGCTCGGCCTTGGCCTGCTCGGTGGTCAACCCGGCGAGGCGCTCGAGCTCGCGGACGTGCTCGTGCTCGCGCGCGTCGAGCTGGTCCTCGCGGCCGGTGAGCTCGGCCGCCTTGTCGGCCAGTGCCGTCTCGCGGGCGTCCAGCTCCTCGGCCCGCGCGGCCAGCGCCGTCTCGGCGGTGTCCAGCTCCGCGCGGCGCGCGTCCAGCTGGCGGGCGGATCGCGCCACTGCGGCGGCTTCGTCCTCCAACGCGGCGGCACGGGCGTCGAGTTCGCGGGTCGCGCGCGCCCTGGCGGCCTCGGCTTCGGCGCGGGCCGATTCGAGTTCGGACTGCGCGGCGCGGCGGGTGGCTTCGGACTCGGTGCGGGCGGCACGCCGCAGCGCGTCGGCCTCGGTGGCGGCCCGCAGCCGGACCGCCTCGGCCTCACTCTCGGCCGCGCCCAGTTCCGCGGCCGCGGAGGCTCCGGCGTCGCTGTGCCGGCCCGGGGCGGCGGCGCTGCGGCGGCTGTAGGCGTGGATGAAGAGCAGTCCCAGCACGAAGACGGCGCCGATCGCTGCGTATCCGACCCCGTTCATCGCCGTCTCCCGTCGCCGTGACGTGGACACGGTGCGAATCGCGGCCGGTCCGTGATCGGACCGCCCTGGCACCGTGCTGGGTGCGCGGCATCGCGATGTCGCACACCCGCCAGGAAACGCGGATGCGGCCGCACGGTGGGGTCCTCGGTCCGGACGGGCACGCTTGCGCGTGCGCGCCACCGCCGGGGGCCCGCCGGGTTCGTCGTCCTTTCTCTCGCCAGCTGCCGTCTGGTGCTATCGGAGGCCTCGCCGCCGGCCTGACGGGCGCGGAATTCGGTGCGCGCGTGCGGCCGGCGGGAGCTATTAGTGCGTTCTTCCTGGTACTAGCGAGGTTAGAAACGCCGATGCCACAAATCAAGTAGCCGTCGCCGTTATGTCCGATTACTGAAGGTCTGACCCGTCAAGATCGCGAAGGTCAGAAGTCCGGACAAGCGGGTTCGGACCCCGCGCCGCCCAGGAACTCCGCCTCGGCGAGCGCGGCCCGCACCACCTCGTGCGCCAGCCCGGGCGCGTAGCCGCGCCGCCCGAGCAGGCCGACCAGCCGTCGCGCCTGCACTTGGGGCTCCAGGCCGCCGAGCGAGCGGAGCTTCTTGGCGACCAGGGCCTGCGCCGCCGCGTACTCGCTGTCGCGGTCGATCGACTCGATCGCGGCCCGCACCTGCGGCTCGGCGATGCCGCGCTGCCGCAGCTTCACCGCGACGGCACGGCCGGCCAGCCCGCGCTCGCGGTGCTGCGCGGCCGCCAGCGTGCCGGCCAGCGCGGCGTCGTCGATCAGGCCGACCTCGGCGAACCGGTCCAGGACGGCACCGGCCGCGTCGTCCGGGACACCGCGCTTGCGCAGCGCCGTGGCCAGCTCGGCCCGGCTGCGGGCACGCCGGTCCAGCAGCCGCAGGCAAATCGTGCGCGCGACCGATTCCGGGTCCCCGGGAGGGCCAAGCGCTGCCTCGTCCTCCGGGGGCTGATCCGCCGGCACCGGTCAGAAGTCGACTGGAGCCATGTCGATCGGGGTGTCGGCGTCCAACTGCGCCCCGATGCCCAGCTTCTCCTTGATCTTCTTCTCCAGCTCGTCGGCCAGGTCGGGGTTGTCGCGCAGGAAGTTGCGGACGTTCTCCTTGCCCTGACCGAGCTGGTCGGTGTCGTACGTGTACCAGGCGCCGGACTTCTTGATCAGGCCCTGCTCGACGCCGACGTCGATCAGCGAGCCCTCGCGGCTGATGCCCTGGCCGTAGACGATGTCGAACTCGGCCTGCTTGAACGGCGGCGCCACCTTGTTCTTGACGACCTTCACCCGGGTCCGGTTGCCGACCGCGTCGCCACCGTCCTTGAGCGTCTCGATGCGGCGCACGTCCAGCCGGACCGAGGCGTAGAACTTCAGCGCCTTGCCACCCGTGGTCGTCTCGGGCGAGCCGAACATGACGCCGATCTTCTCGCGCAGCTGGTTGATGAAGATCGCGGTGGTGCCGGAGTTGTTCAGCGCGCCGGTGACCTTGCGCAGCGCCTGGCTCATCAGCCGGGCCTGCAGGCCGACGTGGCTGTCACCCATCTCGCCCTCGATCTCGGCGCGGGGCACGAGCGCGGCCACCGAGTCGACCACCACGATGTCCAGCGCGCCGGAGCGGATCAGCATGTCCATGATCTCCAGCGCCTGCTCGCCGGTGTCCGGCTGGCTGACCAGCAGCGCGTCGGTGTCGACGCCGAGCGCCTTCGCGTACTCCGGGTCGAGCGCGTGCTCGGCGTCGATGAAGGCCGCGACGCCGCCGGCGGCCTGCGCGTTCGCGACCGCGTGCAGCGCGACCGTCGTCTTACCCGAGCTCTCCGGCCCGTAGATCTCGACCACGCGCCCGCGCGGCAGACCACCGATGCCGAGCGCGACGTCGAGCGCGATCGAGCCGGTGGGGATCACCGAGATCGGCGCGGCGGTGCGATCGCCCAGGCGCATGACCGCGCCCTTGCCGTGCTGCTTCTCGATCTGCGCCATGGCGACGTCGAGCGCCTTGCCCTTGTCGAAGCCTGCTGCC
>Ga0164242_10001388_pt1 | contig 28657 bp, 24 predicted proteins | sample OricomgcompostMG_FD_108783 | JGI IMG/M metagenome (GOLD analysis project Ga0164242, IMG submission 108783) | Miracle-Growth compost microbial communities from Emeryville, California, USA - Original compost - Miracle growth compost (MG) ...
GGAGATGTGCGGCACGTGTTTACGGAAGATGTCGAATTCCTCGGAACGCTCCCAGCGCCGCTCGTCGCGGTTCGCCGAACCGATGCACACGCCGATCACCGAACGCGCCGGAATCCGCACGCCTTGCAGTTCGGTGTCTTCGGTGGTGAACCGCTGCACGGTGGTCAGCGGCGTCTCGAAGCGCAACCCCTCCTCGATCGCCGGCGCCAGCAGCTCGCGATCGGCCTGCAGCGCGGCGAACTGGTCCGGGTGGGTCAGCAGCAGATACAGCAGGTTTCCCGACGACCGGTAGGTGGTTTCCAGCCCGGCCGGCAACAGCAGCCGCAGGAACGAGTAGATGGCCTCGTCGCTGAGCTTTTCGCCGTCGATCTCCGCGGTGACCAGGTCGCCGATGATGTCCTCGGTGGGCTTGGACTTGCGTTGTTCGATCTGCTCGAGGAAGTAGTCCTTGAGCGCCGCCGACGCCTCGAAGGCCCGTTCGTAGTCGACGTGGTAGCTGATCAACTGCACCGCGCGGGTGTGGAACATCGGCAGGTCTTCGTCGGGCAGCCCGAGCAGCCGAGCGATCACCCGGGTGGGGAACTCGAAGGTGAATTGCCTTACCAGGTCGGCGGTTCCGGCATCGATGAAGTCGTCGATCAGCGCGTTGCAGATCGGGCGCACAATGGTGGGCTCCCACCGGGCCAGCGCCTTGGACTTGAACGCCGCCGACACCAGGTTGCGGTGGTCCCGGTGCTTCTTGCCCTCCATCGCCAGGATCGTCGGCCCCATGAACAGCCCGATGGTCTTGTCGTACGGCTTGGAACTGAACACCCGGCCGTCGCGGAACACGGTGTTGACCGCGTCGAAGGACACCGCGGAGTATTCCTGCTTGGGCATCAGGGACTCCGGCGTCTTGGAGTAGTCCATCACCGTGCCGGCGAACACGCCGGCCTCGCGGCGTTTGCGGGCGAAGAACGGGTAGGGGTCACGCAGGCTGACGGTCTCGCCTCCGGCGGCGGTGGGAACGTTGGTCGTCACCTGATCTCCAGCATCTTGATCTCAGCACGATCGAACACTTCTTCGTAAGATCATACTGTAATTATTACAGTAGACAATATGGCGGGGCCATGCCCCGATCGCCACCGGCTGCGGCGCCGCAGGTGTGGTCAGCGTCCGGAGTGGGCCGCGCGGGAGTCGGTCAACCGCGCGGCACGCGCCAGCAGGCCCGCATAAGCCACGCCGAGCAGCCGGGGCAGCGCCGCCATCGCCCGTCCGTCGGCCCCGATCAGGATCCGGGCCCGGTTCTTCTCGGCGCCGCGCAGGATGAGCCGGGCGGCCCTGGCGGGGGTGGTGAGCGCCGCCCGGTCGAAGAGCTGGGCGGCCAGGTCGGGATCCTCGGTGTCCGAGGTGCGCATGTTGGCGCCGAAGTTGGTACGCACGACTCCGGGGTGCACGCAGTGCACCGTCACCGGATGGCGTTCGATGATCATCTCCTGGCGCAGGGCCTCCGTGAAACCGCGCACCGCGAACTTCGACGTGCTGTAGGCCCCTTGGTAGGGGACCGCGATGAGACCGAAGGCGCTGGACAGGTTGACCAACCGCGACGGCCGCCGGTCGGAGCCGGCTTCGATGAGTTGCGGCAGAAAGGCTTTGGTCCCGTTGACCACACCGCCGACGTTGATGCCCATCAGCCAGTCGAAGTCCTCCCAGGACATGTCGGCCACGCTGGCGAACAGGTCGACGCCGGCGTTGTTGAACACCATCGAGGCGGGTCCGTGCTTGCGGCGCACCTCATCGGCGAAGCCCAGCACCGCATCCCGGTCCGCCACGTCGATGCGATACGGCGTGACCTGTCCGGGCCCGCACGACGCCTGGGTTTCGGCCAGGCCGTTGTCGTCGATGTCGGACGCCGCGACATGCGCGCCGCCCGCGGTGAGCGCCTGCGTCAGCGCCCGGCCGATGCCCGAGCCGGCGCCTGTGACCACCACGACCCGCCCTTGGTACTTCATCGGTGTGCTCCTAGCCTAAAAGCGCTCGGCCCCAGGGGGTTTCATCCGTCCACCGCCTGCTCGCGCGCCCACCGGTAATCGGCCTTGCCCGACGGGCTGCGCTCGATCACCGGACGGAACACGATCGCCTTGGGAAGCTTGTAGCGCGCCAGCGAATTCGATGCGTGGGCGATCAATTCTCCGGCGTCGACGGCGGCGCCGTCGGACAGCGCGACCACCGCGACGACTTCCTGGCCCCACCGTTCACTCGGCCGTCCGGCCACCACCACGTCGGCCACCGCGGGATGCGACGCGATGGCCGTCTCGACCTCCTCGACGAAAATCTTCTCGCCGCCGGAATTGATGCACACGGAGTCGCGGCCCAGCAGCTCGATATGGCCGTCGGCGTGGTGGCGTGCCCGGTCGCCCGGCACCGCGTAGCGCACCCCGTCGATGACCGGAAAGGTCTTGGCGGTCTTGGCGGCATCGCCCTTGTACCCGAGCGGGACATAGCCGCGCTGGGCCAACCAGCCCATCCCCTCGTGCCCGGGCGGCAGGATCGCCGACAGGTCCTCGGCCGCCACGAAGGTGTCCGGGCCGGCGTTGAAGGTGCCGGTCGCCACCGCCCCGGGCGTCGACATGTGGTGCATCTGCGCCCCGGTCTCCGACGACCCGACGCCGTCGACGACCACCGCGTTCGGCAGTACCTCGATCAAGCGCTGCTTGACGAACGGGGTCAGCAACGCGCCGCCGTTGGCCACCACGGCCAGCGACGACACGTCGGCGATCCCCTTCTCGATGGCCGCGACCAACGGGCGCGCCATCGCGTCACCCACCACCGTCACCACCATGACCTTTTCCCGCTCGATGGTGCGCACCACGTCCTCGGCGTCCAAATGGTCGACGACAGTGGGGAAGACGACCGTCTGGCCGGTCGTGATCGCCGTCATCACGCTCCACTGGGCCGCGCCGTGGATCAGCGGCGGCAGGATCATCAGCTTGGTTCCCGGCCCCGACGCGGCGCGCTGCACGATCTCGTCGATCGACGACGAGGGCTCGCCGGTCATCAGGTTGCGCCCCCCGAAGGACGTCATGAAGATGTCGTGCTGACGCCACAACACGCCCTTGGGCATTCCCGTGGTGCCGCCGGTGTACAGCACGTACAGGTCGTCCGGACAGTGCCGCACCGGCGGTGGCTCCGCGGACACCGACGCCAGCGCGTCCTCGTAATCCACTGCGCCGTCGAGTAATTCGTTGCCCGACTCGTCGGCGATCTGGATGAGCACCCGAAGCCGCGGCAGGTCGGGCAGGATCTCGGCCACCCGGGGCGCGAACGCCGCGTGGTAGATCAGCGCGGTCGCCTCGGAGTCCGCGAGCAGGTAGTGCAGTTCGCTTTTGACGTAGCGGAAGTTGACGTTGAACGGGGCGACGCGCGCCGCGAAGGCGCCCAGCAGCGCTTCGACGAATTCGTTCCCGTTGTACGCGTAGAGGCCGAGCAGGTCCTGGCCCACCTCGTGGCCGGCCAGCGCCTCGCGCTCGGTGTGGCATCCCAGACCCTGGGAGTGCAGATACGCGGCGAGCCGGTTCGACCGTTCGATCACCTGCCGGTAGCTGTAGCGACGGTCGCCCTGGATGATCAGCTCGCGGTCGGGAATCGCGGCCGCGACGGCCTTCGCGACCGCCGGTACCGTGAATGCTGTTGTGGTGTCGGACATTTTGCCTCTCACGGCTGGTGGGGTAGCAGGCGGACCATCAGGCCGGTGGCCTCACTGAGCAGCGTGCCGTCGGCCGCCGTCATGCTAGCGGAGATGAAGATCTTGCGGCCGTCGACGTCGGTGATGCGGCCGTGCGCCGTCAGCGGCGCGTCGATCGGGGTGACGTTGCGGTAATCCACGTGTAGGAAGGCGGTGCGCGTGGGTGGACAGTTCGCGCCGGACACCACCATGCCGAACAGCCAGTCGTAGTAGAGCGGGATCATGCCGCCGTGCACGGCGTTGTTGCCGCCCACGTGCGATCGGGTGAAATGCCCCTGCATGGTGACGCCGTGCGCGCCGGAGTCGACGACGGTCCACGGCGGCAGCAGCGGGTGGCCGAGGCCGGGCAGTTCGATGACCCGCCCGGCCGGCGACACGCCTTCGGGAACCTGGTGGCCGTCCAGCACCGCGCAGGCGTCCTCGACGTGCCGGGCGGCGACGGTCCACAGCGGATCCGCCGGGTTGGTGGCGACGGTCAGGTCCTGCAGCCGGCGCAGCGCGGCGACCAGCCGGCCCAGACCCGGCGGCGCCGACTCGGCGGGCTTGATCTCGGGGAATCCGCCGGCAGACCCGTCCAGCGTGCCGGGTGCGGTGTCGGTCATGGCCGGCTCCAGGCGCGCAGCAGCTCGTCGGTGGTGGTGATGGTGGCCAGCAGCGACAACGTGTTCGCGATGACCGCCTCGCCGTACTCGGCGGGGACGCCGGCGACGGCGTCGCGCGGGACGACGACGCGGTAGGCGGCGTTGACCGCATCCATGACGACGTTGGGAATCGCGATGTTCAACGAGACGCCGACCACCACCAGGGTGGACACGCCCAGGTTGCGCAACACCGCGTCGAGGTCGGTACCGCCCATCGGGCCCACGCCATGCCACCGGCTCAGCACCAAATCGCTTGGCGCGGAGCCTAATTCGGGCAACAGCGTGGCCCCCGGGGTGCCGGGGGAGATGTCCACCCGGCCTTGCCCGGAGCGGCGACCCAGCGCGAAGATCTTGGCGTTGTGATTGGAGCCCAGTCCGTCCGGGCGCCGCTGCACCAGGCAGTGCACGATTCGCACACCGGCTGCGCGGGCCGGCGGCAACAGCCGCACGATGTTCGGCAGCGCGACCCGGCGGGCTTCCGCGGCCAGCGCGCCCAGGCCGGCGTCGGGACCGACGACCGCGCCCTGGACTTCTTGCGTGATGACGGCGGTGTGCGCCGGCGCCACCAGCTCTGCCAGGTCCGTCATGCCGGTGACGACGTTCCGGCCGGCGGCAACTCATAGAATTGGGTGGCCCATTTGCGCAGTGCCATATAGCCTTTGGCGTCGACCTTGGACAGCGGCGGGTGCTCGACGTATTTCTGGTAGCGCCAGATCTGCAGATCGTCGAAGACGGTGGACAGGAACTGCTTTTCGATGACCTCGCGCAGCTTGCCCTCGGGCACGTCGGCGGTGTCGCCGGGGAGGCGGGGCCACCAGATCGAATAGAACAGGTCCGAGCACTCGTCGTCGACCGGTGTGCAGGTGAAGATCAGCCGATGGTTCTGCGCGCCTTCGAAGACGCTGATCGCCCCGCCCAGGCCGAACAGGTGGCTGTGGAAGCGCAGCGCGAGGGCCTCGGGGTCGTCGCTGTTGGCATCGGGCCAGCCGGCGACGAACTGCCATTCCTGCTCGACGATCTTCCAGTCCAGCACCCGCGGCGTCACCGTGGCGTGGTGCACGTACTCGAAATGGGCGCTGTCGGGCGCGTTTTCGGCCACGATCTGCGGATGCACCGGCTCACGCTCGGCGCGCCGGGAAAACTCGGGGTAGGCCCGGTAGTAGGCCGCCGGGTCGGTCTCGAATTGCGGGAACTTACCGAAGATGTCCGGCATCTCCCACTGCGGCTCCTTGCCGTGCGGCTGGTGCCAGACGAACACGCAGTCGTACTGCTCGCGCACCGGGTACACCTTCAGCCGCAACCCGCGGTTGGGCCGATCGGGTTGGTAGGGGATGTAGCGGTTGGTGCCGTCGGGCCCCCAGCGCCAGCCGTGGAAGGGGCACTGCACGCAGTCGCCGACCACCGTGCCACCGTGCCCGAGATGGGCGCCCAGGTGTTTGCAGTGCGCCTCCAAGATGTGCAGTTCGCCGGACTCGTCGCGGTAGGCCACCAGGTCCTCGCCGAAATAGTGCAACGGGCGCACCTCTCCGATGGGGAACTCCGGTGACCAGCCGACCATGAACCAGCCGGTGACCTTCCAGGTGAAGGGGACTTTCACGCCAGCGCCTCCGATACGTTGATACTAAGTCCATTACAGTATAGATTTCAGCAGTCCGGCCGTCGCGCGGCAAGGAGTGACATGACGACAGCGGCTGACCAGCCAGGGCGGTGAGGATGACCGAAGCCGACACCCCGTTCGACGTACTCGTCATCGGCGCGGGATTCTCCGGGCTGTACATGCTGCACCGGCTGCGCCAACTCGGCATCCCCGCCCGGGTGCTGGAGATGGCCGAAAACGTCGGTGGCACCTGGCTTTTCAACCGATATCCGGGCGCACGGTGCGACATCGAGAGCATCGAATACTCCTACAGCTTCTCCGACGAGATCCAGCAGGAGTGGGTGTGGACGGAGTCGATGCCGGCGCAGCCCGAGATCTTGGCCTACCTCAACTACGTCGCCGACCGGCTCGACCTGCGCCGCGACATCCAATTCGGCGCCGAGGTCGTCGCGATGACCTTCGACGAAGACGCCGCGAGGTGGTCGGTGCGCACCCGGTCCGGCGACACCTTCCGCGTTCCGTTCGTGGTCGCCGCCTCCGGCATCCTGTCCGTGCCGCTGCAGCCCGACATCCCCGGGATGGACACCTTCGCCGGGACGTCGCTGTTCACCAGCCGCTGGCCGGCCGCGGGCGTCGACCTGACCGGCAAGCGCGTCGGCGTCATCGGCACCGGCTCGACCGGTGTCCAGCTCATCCCCGTGGTTGCCCGAGAAGCGTTGCACCTCTCGGTGTTTCAGCGTTCACCCGCATACACCCTGCCCTGGCGGGTGCACCGATTCCAACCCGGCGAGCTGGACGAGATGAAGGCGCGCTACGGCGAAATCCGCGCCGCTCAACGCGCCCACCCGATCGGCGCGGCCCGGCTGAGCGCCTTTTCCGTCCTGCTGGAAATGCTCGGGCGGCCGCCGCTGAAATCGGCCACCCGCGAAGAACAACTGCGCGCCATCGAGGAGCACGGCGTCCTGGGGGCGTTGAACTGGGGTGACGTCTTCTTCGACATCGAAGCCAACCGGATGGCCGCCGAACTGTACGGCGAGGCGGTCGCGCGGATCGTCAAAGACCCCGAGACCGCGGCGTCGTTGGTGCCGGTGCATCCCTTCGCCTGCAAGCGGCCGATCATCGACCAGGGCTACTACGAGACCTTCAATCGCGACAACGTCACCCTCGTCGACCTGCGCAAGGCGCCGATCCGGGAGGTCACCCCGGCCGGCATTCGCACCGACGACCGATTCCACGAGCTCGACGTCATCGTCTACGCCACCGGCTTCGACGCCATGACCGGTGCGCTCAGCCGGATCGACATCCGGGGCCGCGGCGGCATCGGGCTGGCCGAGTTCTGGGCCACCCAGGGGCCGCTGTCGTATCTGGGCCTGGCGGTCGCCGGCTTTCCGAACCTGTTCACCGTCCAGGGCCCGGGCAGCCCCAGTGCCGCCACCAACTTCGTCGCCGCCCTCGAACAGCACGTGGAATGGATCGGCGACTGCATCGCATACCTGCGCGCCAACCACATTCGCACCATCGAGGCGCTGAGCACCGCCCAGCAGGAGTGGATCGAGCACACCACCGCGCTCGTCGCGCCCACGGTTCTGGTCCACCCGTCGTGCAACTCCTGGTACAACGGTGGCAACGTGCCCGGCAAGAAACGGATGTACATGGGCTATACCGGCGGGATCCCCGAATACCGGCGCAGGTGCGACGAAATCGCGGCCGGCGGCTACACCGGTTTCAAGCTGGCTTAGTTGAAGGTGAGCGGATGGCGAAGGCATTGAGCGGGCTCAGCCTGGCCAGAGACGCCGCCCGGGAACTGGCCATGCTGGTGCCGCGGACGGTGGCGGGCCTGCAGGAGTCGACCGGTTGGGCTCCGCTGTCGCCCCGCGGTGCACGCCAGTTCGGTGAGGTCATGCTGGACGAGCTTGTGCTGAGCGCCTTTTCGCTGCTGGGTGGCAGCCCGGCGGCGCTGCGCCCGGTCGACGCCTGCGCCGCTGCCGCCGAGGAACTCGCCGCGCTGGGCATCGACGGCGCGCACGCCGCGCCGAACCCGTTGCGGCCGACCTCGATTCGGCGGCGCAGCATCGCCGGTCTCGACTACGAACGGATGGCCTTCGAGCACGACCCCGCGCTGCCGGCGACGCTGGTGGCCGACGGCTTGGGCGGCCCGGCCCGGGCGGTGGTGCACCTGCGCCGGCACCGTGACGGGCCCAGACCCTGGCTGGTCTGGGTGCACGGCGCCGGCCAGGGCGGCACCGAAGACCTGCTGCTGTCCGGCATCGGCCGAATACATCGCGAGCTGGGGTTCAACATCGCGATGCCGGTACAGCCCGGACACGGGTGCCGGCGCCGGCAGTGGCCGGTCTACCCCGACATGGATCCGCTGGGCAACGTCGCGGGCATGATGCGCGCGGTGTCGGAGGTGCGCGCCGTGGTGCGCTGGGCCCGGTCGCAGGCCAGCACCCTTGTGGTGGCGGGCATTTCGATGGGCAGCCCGGTGGCCGCACTGGTCTCCCACCTGGAGAGGCAGGTCGACGCCGTCGCGCTGTACACGCCCATCCTGGGACTCAACGCGATGATCGCCCGGCACCTGCAGCGCTGGGGGCCGGCCCGGGACGGATTCCGCGAACTGCTGCAATCCCCGGTGGTCACCCGGCTCACCTCGGTGATCGACCCGCTGGCGGTGACCCCGGCGCCGCCGCCGGAGCGCCGGCTCATCGTGGGGGCCTGGCACGACCGGATGGCGATGCGCGAGCCCGCGAACGCCTTACAGGACCGCTGGGCCGGCCAGTTGTACTGGTACGACGGCAGCCACGTCGGGCACATCTTCTCCCGGCGGGTACAGCGCATCACCGACCGGTTCCTGCGCGACGCGGTGCTTGCCTGATGCGGCCCACCTGGACCGCTCGCACCGTGGTCGAGCTGTACAACCTGGTGGTGTGGAACGAACGCAACATCGAACTGGCCCGGGAGTTGTTGGGCGACACGGTTATCCGGCATGAGGTCGGCGCGGCGCACACGCTGACACACGCCGAGGCGGTACAGCGGGTGGTGGACATGTGGGAGATGGCCGACTCGCTGCACTTCGACCTCAACGTCGTCGTCGAGGGCGACGACGGCGAGCACGTGGCGATCGTCTACGACTCGACGATCAGGACCAAGGACGGCGCGGAAACCAACATCGCCGGCATCGAGGTTTTCCGGGTCGTCGATGGCAAGATCACCGAGGTTTGGAACTGCGGCTACCAGCAAGGGGTTTGGAATTGAGCGACCGGGTGCTTGACGAGTTGGGCTTCTATCTGCTGGCCGGGGCAGGAGGTGAGGGCCCCGCGACCCTGATGGACGAGGCCCGCCGCGGCGAGGAACTCGGCTTCGGCACCGCCTTCATCTCCGAGCGGTGGAACGTCAAAGAGGCGTCGTCTCTGGTCGGGGCGGCGTGCGCGGTCACCCACCGGATGCAGATCGCCACCGCCGCAACCAATCACAACACCCGTCATCCGCTGATCACCGGGTCGTGGGCGACCACGATGCATCGACTGTCCGGCGGCCGGTTCACCCTCGGCGTGGGACGGGGGATCGCCGCGATCTATGGGGCGTTCGGCATACCGGCGGTGACGACCGCGCAGATGGAGGACTGGGCCGGGGTGATGCGCCGCCTGTGGCACGGCGAGCTGATCTTCAACCACGACGGACCGATGGGTAAGTACCCCATCCTGTTTCTCGATCCGGACTTCAACGAGGACATCCGGCTGGCCCTGGTGGCGTTCGGGCCCAACACGCTCGCGCTCGGCGGGCGGGTATTCGACGACGTCATACTGCACACCTACTTCACCCCGGAGACCTTGCAGCGCAGCGTCAAGACCGTCAAGTCGGCCGCGGAGAAGGCGGGCCGCGACCCCGACAGCGTGCGGGTGTGGTCGTGCTTCGCCACCGTCGGCGACCATCTGCCCGAACAGCTGCGGCTGAAGAAGACGGTCGCCCGGCTGGCCACCTACCTGCAGGGCTACGGAGACCTGCTGGTGCGCACCAACGACTGGGATTCCGCTGTGCTGCAACGGTTCCGCGACGACCCGGTGGTGACGTCGATCGCCGGCGGGATCGACCACAAGGCCACCCCGGAGCAGATCGAGCACATCGCGACGCTGATCCCCGACGAATGGCTGGAACCCTCGGCCACCGGGTCTGCGCAGCAGTGTGTGGCCCGCATCCGCCAGGAATTCGACTACGGCGCCGACGCGGTCATCCTGCACGGCGCCACACCCGACGAGCTCGAGCCGATCGTCGCCGCATACCGAGCCGGCTGACCGCGAAAGTGCAACTAGCGACGCGTTTCCCGAGAGGTGCCGTCGGTAGTTGCACTCTCGCGGCGTACCGGTTCAGGGCATGATGACGGTCCGGCTCACCGGTTCGGCGGCGGCCTGCCGGCTGGACAGGCCGCGCCGCAACGACGCCAGCAACGCGTCCCGCGTCTCACGCGGGTCGATGAGTTCGTCGAACCCCATGTGCTCGGCCGACCGGTAGGAGGCCTGCAGCTCGGCGTTGCGCAGCTTGGTGGAGAGGTCCTCACCGGCGTGCGAGGCGCGGCTCAGCGCCGCCGCGCTCATCGCGCCCATGGTTGCACCCGGGTAGGCGAACGTCGCGACCTGATGGTCGAATCCCAACAGCGACATGACCATCGACCCGAACCCGTACGCCTTGCGCAGCGTGACGTGCAGCTTCAACGTGGTCGCCGCGGTCTGGGCGGCGAACATCCGCGCGCCGGCGCGCAGCACACCGCTGCGTTCGGACCGGCTGCCGGGCAGCATGCCCGGGTTATCGGCGAGGAAGACGATCGGCAGGTGGAACGAGTCGGCCACCATGATGAAGTGTGCCGCCTTGTCGGCGGCGTCGGCGTCGATGGAGCCGGCCAGCACCTGAGGCTGGTTGGCCACCACCGCGACGGGGTGGCCGCCGAGGTGGGCGAGCGCGCAGATGATCGCCTTGCCGAACTGGGGTTGCACCTCGAACCAGTCGGGGCTGTCGAACACCACGTCGAGCACGGCGCGCATGTCGTAGACGCGGCGGTTGTCCCGGGAGACGATGTCGAGCAGCTCCGGCGTCGGCCGCGGCATGGCGGCGTCGCCGGCGGGCAGCGACGGCGGGTACGACCAGGCGCTGGGCGGGAAGTAGGACAGGTAGCGGCGGACGTCGTCGAGCACCGCTTCGTCGTTTTCGGCGACGTTGTGGATCACGCCGCTGGGCAGCGCGACATCCGGCCCGCCCAGGTCCTCTTTCGAAATGTCTTCTCCGGTGGACTCTTTGACGACGGGAGGCCCGGCGGTGAAGATCGCCCCCTGCCTGCTCATGATCCGGAAGTCGCAGACCGGGGCCACCAGCGCGCCGTGTCCGGCCGACGGGCCGAGCACGGCGGCGACGGTCGGGACGCGACCAGAGCACTGCGCCTGGGCCAGCAGGTCGGTCGGGGTGCGGCCGTAATGCCCGCCGGTGGGGCGAAAGCCCGCGCCCTCGAGCAGCATGACCAACGGAATCTTGTCCCGCAACGCCAGTTCGGCGATGCGGTAGCGCTTCGAGTTGCCGCCGGGCCCGATGCTGCCCGCCAGGGTGGTGAAATCCTCGGCGCCCAGCATCACCGGCGTGCCGTTGATCTCGCCGGAGCCGACCACCAGGCCATCGGCGGCGATCTCGCCACCGACCAGGGTGCCGAGTTCACGGAACGTGCCCGGGTCGAGCAGGTATTCGATGCGGGCGCGGGCGTCGAGTTTGCCCTTGTTGCGGTGCTTGTCCAGCCGCTCCGGGCCGCCCATGTCGAACGCGTGCTGACGGCGCCGCTGGAGATCGGCGAGCGTTTCTTCCCAGTCCTGGGCTTTCGGCATGCCTATGTCCTACCTCATGGAGGATTCGTCGCGCGACCAGTCGGGGGCGGGCCGCAGATCTGCAGGGTCACATACTGGATTGCTTACTGTAAAGTTACCCGCATGCCTGACCCCGGCCGTCTCGAGGTCGGCGGCACCGAGCATCCCGGATCGAGGAGTTGCACCAGTGAGCACAACCACGATGGACGAGGCCGCCAAGTTGCTGGCCGATCCGATGGCCTACACCGACGAGCAGCGACTGCATGCGGCACTGACCCACCTGCGCGCCAACGCCCCGGTGTCCTGGGTGGAGGTGCCGAACTACAAGCCGTTCTGGGCGATCACCAAACACGCCGACGTCATGGACATCGAGCGGGAGAACATGCTGTTCACCAACTGGCCGCGCCCGGTGCTGACGACCGCCGAGGGCGACGAGATGCAGGCCGCCGCGGGGGTGCGCACCCTGATCCACATGGACGACCCCCAGCACCGGGTGGTGCGCGCCATCGGCTCGGACTGGTTCCGGCCAAAGGCGATGCGGGCGTTGAAGGTTCGCGTCGACGAGCTGGCCAAGATCTACGTCGACAAGATGCTGGCGGCCGGACCGGAATGCGACTTCGTCCAGGAGGTCGCGGTCAATTACCCCCTCTACGTGATCATGTCGCTGCTGGGCCTGCCGGAGGCCGACTTCCCCCGGATGCTCAAACTGACCCAGGAGCTGTTCGGCAGCGACGATTCGGAATTCAAGCGCGGCAGCTCCAACGAGGATCAGCTGCCGGCGCTGCTGGACATGTTCGGCTACTTCAACGGCGTCACCGCCGCGCGCCGCGAGCATCCGACCGAGGATCTCGCGTCGGCGATCGCCAACGCCCGGGTTGACGGCGAACCGCTCTCGGACATCGACACCGTCTCCTACTACCTGATCGTCGCCACCGCCGGCCACGACACCACCAGCGCCACCATCTCCGGTGGCCTGCAGGCACTCATCGAGAACCCCGACCAGCTGCAGCGGCTGCGCGACAACCTCGACCTGATGCCGCTGGCCACCGAGGAGATGATCCGCTGGGTCACCCCGGTCAAGGAGTTCATGCGCACCGCCGCCAAAGACACCGTGGTGCGTGGAGTGCCCATCGCCGCGGGCGAATCCGTGCTGCTGTCCTACGTCTCGGCGAACCGCGACGAGGACGTGTTCGACGAGCCGTTCCGCTTCGACGTCGGGCGCGACCCCAACAAGCATCTGGCCTTCGGCTACGGCGTGCACTTCTGCATGGGTGCGGCGCTGGCCCGCATGGAGGTCAACAGTTTCTTCACCGAGCTGCTTCCCCGGCTGAAATCCATTGAGCTGACCGGTGATCCGGAGCTAGTGGCCACCACCTTCGTCGGCGGCCTCAAGCACCTGCCGGTGCGGTATTCGCTGGCCTGAGCCGGGGTCAGGCCGCCACCTCTGCGTGATCGCTACACTCCCCGTGGAGGTCTGGCAATGACGCGCAGGACGATTGTCATCACGGGCGCCAGCGACGGCATCGGCGCGGCCGCGGCTCGTCGCCTCAGCCGCGCCGGCGACCGGATCGTCGTGGTCGGCCGCTCCCAAACCAAGACCGCCGCGGTGGCCGCCGAATTGGGCGCCGATCACTTCGTCGTCGATTACGCCGACCTGTCCCAGGTGCGGGCGCTGGCGGACAAGATGCGTGCGCAATACCCGCGCATCGACGTGTTGCTCAACAACGCGGGCGGGGTGGCCAGCAGGATCGAGCTGACGGCCGACGGCTACGAACGCACCTATCAGGTCAACTACCTGGCGCCGTTCCTGTTGACCACCCAGTTGCTGGATGTGCTGCTGGAGTCCCGGGCCACGGTCGTCAACACGACCAGCTCCTCGCACAAGCTGATCCTCCGTGCCACCGTCGACGACCTGGAGAACACCGCCAACCGCAGGCCCGCCGTCGCTTACGCGTACTCGAAGCTGGCAATCGTGTTGTTCACCAAGGAATTACACCGGCGCTACCACGCGCGCGGCCTTTCCGTTGCGGCCGTGCATCCCGGCAACGTCAACTCCAACATCGGCATCGCCTCGGGTTCGCGATTTCTGGTGTTCATGCAGCGGTACACCCCGGCGGCGCTGTTCATCTCGAGCCCGGACCAGGGCGCCGACCCCTTGGTGCGGCTGGCGTCGAGCCCGCCCGATTCGGAGTGGACGTCCGGCGCGTACTACGCCAAGCGCAAGATCGGCAAAACCACTCGCCTGGCGGACGATCCGCGATTGGCCGCCGAACTGTGGGAGCGCACCGCGGCCAGGCTCGGCTGACGAACTCCCGGGGTCGGCGGAGGACCGCCCGGGTGATCTTCGATACTCGCTGGTATCTGTCCGATACTGGCCGGTATGCTGCTGGGCATGTCGCCCGTCAAACCGCTTCGCAGCCGCCCCACCCGCGGCGAGGTTCGCGACCGGATCCTGGATGCGGCGGCGAAGGTGTTCGCGGCCGAGGGCTTCGCCGGGGCCACCATCGACGCGATCGGTCAGGCCGCGGGGTTCACCAAGGGAGCGGTCTATTCCAACTTCGAGTCCAAGGACGAGCTGTTCCTGGCCCTGCTCGACCGCGAGTTCGAGCTGCGCGGGCAGCAGATCGCGATAGCGCTGGACCGCAGCGCCGGCGACACCACCGCGGCCGCGCGCGAGGTGAGCCGGTCGGTGCTCGACTCGGTCCGCGACCATTCCGACTACTACGTGCTGCTCGTCGAGTACTGGCTGCGCGCCCAGCGCGATCCGCAGCTTCGGGAACGCCTGATCGAGCGCCGCCGCGCCGCGGCCGACCAGGCCCTGCACATCGTCGAGTCGACCGACACGGTGCCGGGCGACCGGCGGCTGACCGACATCGCCCAGCTCGTCGTCACCCTCAACCTGGGCGTGGCGATGGAAGAGGTGCTGCGCCCGGGAACCATCAACCCCGACCTGCTCGCCCAGCTAATCACCGCGCTGCTGGAATCGATACCGGTCTGACGGTGATGAGGGAAAGCCACACCATGGATGCCAACAACGAACCGGACGACGTCGCACCGGTGATCACCGCCGCCGGATTGGGGGTCGACGGCGAGCACGGGCCCCTGTTCTCGGGGGTCGACCTGGCCCTGACGCCGGGCTTTCACGCGATTCAGATGCCCGGCGGACCGGGGCAGACCACACTGCTGTTGACGCTCGCGGGACGGTTCAAGCCCAGCCACGGCACGCTCACCGTCCTCGGCGAAACAACTCCGCGCGCGATCCGCCGGCACTGCTCCATCGCGGCGTTCGAAGGCATCGACGATCTGGAGGATTCGGTGACCGTGGGGACCGTGCTCGCCGAGCAACGCCGGTGGCTGGCGCCCTGGTACTCGTCGGTGCCGCTGCAATCGCGCCCGGCCGAGCTCACCGAGGTCTTCGGCGACATGGCCCCGCCATCCGACAACACCTACGTCGTCGAACTGTCGGACCTCGAACTGTTCCTGCTGCGGATCACGCTGGCGTTGCTGTCGAATCGTCCGATTCTGGTGGTCGGCGACCTCGAACAGGTTCGTGACAACTCCCGACGAGCGATCGCGGCCGAGCGGCTCGGCGCGATCGCGAGGCAGCGCACCGTCGTCGTCGGGGTGACCAACCCGCTCGGCGCCGACGCGCCCGACCACGAACTCCACGATCACCGCATCCCGACCGGGGAGGACTGAAAGATGCTGGCTGGACTCGCCTTTGGCTCAGAGATCAAACGCTTCCGGCGTAGCCGATTGACGCGCGCGGCCATCGTCGTGCTGATGCTGCTTCCCCTGGTGTACGGGGCGCTGTACCTGTGGGCCTTCTGGGATCCCTTCGGCCACACCAACAAGATGCCGGTGGCGCTGGTCACCTCCGACCGGGGCGCCGTCGTGTCCGGCCAGCAGTTCAACGCCGGTGCGGAGATCGCCAAGAGTCTGACCGCCGACGGCAGCCTGGACTGGCACGTCGTGGACTTACCGGAGGCACGCAACGGAGTCGACCACGGCAAGTACTACTTCATGGTCGAGCTGCCGCCGGACTTCAGCGCGGCGATCGCGTCGCCGGTGACCGGGCAACCCAAGAAGGCCAACCTGATTGCCGTCTACAACGACGCCAACAACTACATCTCGACGAGCATCGGTCGTACCGCCATCGAGCAGGTACTCAACGCCGTCTCCAGCCGGATCTCGGGACAGGCCGTCAATCAGATGCTGTCGGTGGTGGTTTCGTCCGGATCGGGTATCAAGCAGGCCGCAGACGGGGCGGCCCGACTCGACGACGGCGCCGGTCAGCTGGCAGCCGGCCTGGACAGTGCGCGGACCGGCTCGGCGACGCTCGCCGCCGGCGCCAAGCAACTGTCCGACGGAATCAACCAGGCCACCGACCCGCTGCTCGCGGTGACCAAGGCGGTATCGCAGATCGGCGGCAGCACAGAGCAATTGCAGCAGGGCGCCACCGCGCTCGCGCAGGCCAACGATCAGCTCGGCGCCATCGCCGCGGCGCAGGACGCCGCCGCGAGCTCGCTGACGTCGGTGATCGACCAGCTCTCCGCGCGAGCGGATCCGCTGGCGAACAACCTGCGCGGCATCCAGGATCAACTCCGGGGTCACCAGTTCACCCCCCAGATCCGCCAGCAGCTCACCGATGCGCAGAACGCGGCGATCGCCATGACTTCGGGGTTGCGGACCCCGGGCAGTCCGCTCGCGTCGGCGCTCGATCAGCTCGGCGGCAAGGGCCAGGAGCTGACCAACAAGCTCACCCAGCTGCGCGACGGGGCGCAGCAAGTCGCCACCGGTAACGCCGAATTGGCCGGCGGCATCGCCAAGCTCGACGACGGCGCCGGCCAACTCAAAGCGGGATCGGCCGAGCTGGCGACGAAACTCGCCGAGGGCGCCAGGCAGGTGCCGAACTGGACCACCCAGCAAAAGGAAGCGGTCGCCGACACCATCGGCGGCCCGGTGCAACTCGAGGCTTCCCATGAGAACGCCGCGCCCAACTTCGGCACCGGTATGGCCCCGTTCTTCCTCACCCTCGCCCTGTTCTTCGGCGCCTTGGTGCTGTGGATGGTGTTGCGGCCCTTGCAATATCGTGCGATCGCCGCGGAGGTGATCGCGATCCGCGTGGTGCTCGCCAGCTACCTGCCCGCCGCTGCGATCGCGCTGTTCCAGGCCGTCGTTCTCTACTGTGTGGTCCGGTTCGCCCTCGGCATGCACGCCGTCCACCCGGTGGCGATGCTGGGGTTCATGGTGCTGATTTCCGCCGCGTTCGTGGCCGCGACGCAGGCGATCAACGCTCTTGTCGGTCCGGCGGTGGGCCGGGTGCTGATCATGGCCCTGCTCATGCTGCAGCTCGTCAGCGCGGGCGGGATGTATCCCGTGGAAACCACGTCTCGGCCGTTCCAGGTCCTGCACCGCTTCGACCCGATGACGTACGGTGTCAACGGACTCCGGCAGCTCATCCTCGGCGGCATCGACGCCCGACTGTGGCAGGCGATCATCGTGCTGGCCGCGATAACGGCCGTCGCACTGGCGATCTCGTGTCTGTCGGCGCGCAGAGACCGGCTGTGGAACCTCAGCAGGCTGTTCCCCGCGATCAAGATTTAGGCCGCGCTCAGGCGATCCCGAAATCGATGATGCCCCGCACGATTTTGCCGTTGAGCAGGTCGTCGTAGGCGTCGTTGACCTCGTCCAGACGATAGCGCTTGGTGATCATCTCGTCGAGCTGCAGCTGACCGGTCTGATAGAGCCTGGCCAGCCGGGCGATGTCGGCCCTGGGGTTGCACGAGCCGAAGATGGTGCCCGCCAGTGTCTTGTTCATCAGGATGAAGTCCTGCAGCTCGATGTTGACCGACCGGGTCAACTGCGACGTCATGCCGGTGAGCACACAGGTTCCGCCCTTGCGGGTCAGCTTCAGCGCGTCGCGCACGTCGTCGGCGGTGATCAACGACGGCGAGACCACCACCGCGTCGGCCATCACCCCATAAGTCAAGTCCCGCACCAGGTCCAGGGCCTCGGCGATGGTCGCCACGCTGTGCGTGGCGCCGAACCGCAGCGCCGACTTCTGCTTGAACTCCACCGGGTCGACCGCGACGATCTGCGCGGCACCGCTGATCCGGGCGCCCTGGATGGCTCCGGTGCCGATGCCGCCGGCGCCGATCACCACCACGGCGTCCCCGCCGCACACCCCGGCCCGGTTGGCGGCCGAGCCGTAGCCGGTCGGGATGGCGCAGGACAGCAGCGCGCTCGGCGCCAGCGGCAACTGCTGCTCGATCTTCACCAGCGAATTCGTCGACACCACAGTGTGTTCGGCGAAGGCGCCGATCTTCGCGATGTGGCCGAGGTTGCCGCCGCCGGCCGTGTGGTGGCGGAAGGTGCCGTCGGTGGGCATCCCAGGGATCATGGTGCCGATGCCCACGTCGCAGAGGTACTCCATTCCGCTTGCGCACCAACGGCATTGGCCGCACACGGCGACGAACGACATCACCACGTGATCGCCCGGCGCGAAATCGGTGACGCCCTCACCCACCTCGCGCACGATGCCCGAACCCTCGTGGCCGCCGATGGTGGGGAACATGGTGGGCAGCCCCAGCGATCGCATCACCTCGTTGGGCGCCGACATGTCGCCCTTGAGGATGTGGTCGTCGGAGTGGCACAAACCGGCGGCGGCCATCTGCACCAGGACCTCCCCGGCGCGCGGCGGGTCCAGCTCGAACTCCTCGACCGACCAAGGGCCGCCGACGTCATGCAGGATCGCTGCCCGGCTTTTCATGCGGCGGGCGCGAACGTGACGGGAAGCTTGTTGGGGGAGCGGAAGGTGAGCCCGACGATCTTGGATTCCTCGCCGGTTCCGTCGTCGGGCACGAACGCCAAATCCCGCACCCGGTCGAACAGGCTGTTCAACATCACCCGGGTTTCCAGTCGCGCCAAATGCATGCCCAGGCACATGTGGATGCCCCCGGCGAAGGCGATGTGGGCCTGGCGGGGCCGGCGGATGTCGAAGGCGTTGGGATCGGTCCAGCGGGTCTCGTCGCGGTTGGCCGAGCCCATGCACATGTCGATCTGGGCGTTGGCCGGGATGGTCTTGCCGCCGATTTCGACCTCCTCGGTGGTGGTCCGAGTGACCATGGTCAGCGGTGTCTCGAACCGCAGGCCCTCCTCGATCGCCATCGGTATCAACGACCGGTCCCGATAGACCATCGCCAACTGCTCGGGGTGGGTCAGCAACAGGTACAGCAGGTTGCCCGAGGAGCGGTAGGTGGTCTCCAGCCCGGCGGGCAGCAGCAACCGCAGGAACGCGATGATGGCCTCATCGGTGAGCTTTTCGCCGTCGATCTCCGCGGCCACCAGGTCGCCGATGATGTCGTCGGTGGGTTTGCGCCGGCGCTGCTCGACCTGTTTGAGGAAGTAGTCGTAGAGCTCGGTCGCGGCGTTCAGGCCGGCCTCGATGTCGGTGGGGATGGAGATCAGGTCCAGCGACAGCCGGCGGAACAGGTCGAGATCCTCGGCGGGCAGACCGAGCAGCGTCGAGATGATCCGCGTGGGGAACTCGAATGTCACCGCCTTCACCAAATCGGCGTGGCCGTCGTTCTTGATCTCGTCGACCAGTTGCTCGCAGACCGGCCCGATGACCGACGGCTCCCAGCGCTCCAGCGCGGTGGCGCGAAAGGCCTTGGCCACCAAGTTGCGGTGGTCGTGGTGTTCCCGGCCGCCCATCGCGAGGATGGTGTGGCCCATCACCAGGCCGATGGTCTCGTCGTACTTGTGCGAGCTGAAGATCCGGTCGTCGCGGAAGGCCTGCGACACGCTCTCGTAGTCGAACAGCACCCACTCGTCCTCGGGGCGCAGTTCCTCGGGCAGCTGGCTGGCGTCGGCCAGCGAGCCGTGCCAGACCGGGTCGGTGCGCCGCATGTGTTCGAAGAACGGGTACGGGCTGGTCTCGCCGGTGAAGTCGAGCGTCGGTACGACGGGTTGACCGGTCGGGCCAGTGCTCAGCGGCATAGCGCTCCTTACGCGAAAACGGACCGGTGGCGCGGGCCGCGCGCGGGTCCACGGCGGGTCGGTACCGAGCGGAATATCGCTATCATAGTATAAATAGCAACGAAGCCCAATGGCCGCGGCCTGTTCGCCGCCCGCGGCCTCCGGTCGGCGAACCGCGATCCCCGGCCCACCGCGAGCCGCCCCTCCTTTCCGCCCGCCCAAAAGCGCAGGTCTACTTTGAAGGTGGTGTCCGGCACCACCGTCCGCCGGGACCGTCGACGAGCCCGCTGATCAGCCGACGAAAACGAGTAGGTATGACACAGACGAACCTGGCCCGGCCGCAAGGCCTTACCCGCATCGACCCGGTGCTGCGGGATACCGCCGCCCAGTTGGGGGTGGTGGAGTTCCGCGCCGAAACCCTGGCCGCCGAGCGGGAACACGCCAACCGGTTGGCCGCCCAGCGCGCCGCATCCGCCGACACCCGCGGCGTGGCGATCGATTCGGTGTCGATCGCCGGGCCGGACGGTCAGCCGCTGGAGCTTCGCTTGTATCGCGGCCACACCGAATCCGCGGCGCCGCTGCTGGTGTACGCCCACGGCGGCGCGTTCGTCACCGGCAACCTCGCCACCGACCACGCGCACTGCGTGGAGTTGGCCCGTGACGGCGGGTGTCTGGTGGTGTCGGTCGACTACCGGCTGGCGCCCGAAAATCCCTGTCCCGCGGCGCTGGACGACGTCGAAGCCGCCTTCCGGTACGTCGTCGACAACAGCGCGGCACTGAACGCCGACGCCAACCGCATCGCCGTGATGGGCCGGGACGCCGGCGCGGCCCTGGTGGCGGGCCTGACCCAGCGCATGTTCGACCAGGAGGGGCCGACGATCCTGATGCAGATCCTGCACCAGCCGATGCTGGATTCCGACGCCACGCCGTCGCGTCGCGAATTCCAGCGCACGCCGGGTCTGAACGGTCCGGCCGTGAGCCGGGCCTGGAACCACTACCTCGGTCACGCCAGCGCCAGCGGTCAGCACGTCCCCGCCCACCGGGCCAACCTCGAGGGCCTGCCGCCCACGTTCATCAGCTGCTCGGAGATCGATCCGTGCCGCGACGAGGCCATCGACTATGCCAATCGGCTGCTGCACGCCTACGTGCACACCGAATTGCATGTGATCGCAGCAACCTTCAACGGTTTCGACTCGATGGTCCCGGATTGGATTGTTGCCCAAGAGAACCGGGCGCTGCACGCGCAGGCGTTACGCCGCGTGTTTGCCATGTAGGACGGGCCGGGTGTCTGCCGGCGGCCGCCGCAGCCGGAGCGGCGGCGCGGGCCGCCGCTTACCGACTGAACTCCGGTATCTCTTACCGTAGTGCGCGTTGCTAACATCGGAATCGGCAGCCAACCGAGGACCGATCGGGCGGATGATCAAACACTCAAACCGATTCCGTTGCACCCGCAGCGATCGAATGTCACGAAGGATCCCCTCGGCACCATGAGCACCGTCGACTCCCCGGAAAAGATCCTCTTCACCTCGACCACCCAAGCTTTCCTGGAAAAGGAGGCGCCGCTGCGGCGGGTGCGGGAGCTGCATGCCGCCGGCACCGCGTTCGACCCCGGCTGGTGGCGGCGCGCCGCCGAGCTCGGCTGGACGGGCCTGCTGGTTCCCGAGGAGTTGGGCGGCGGCAGCGTCTCGGAGAGCGGCCTGGCCGATCTGGCGACGGTCGCCGAACAACTCGGCAAGACCGTCGCGCCCGGCCCGCTGTACCCGGTCAGCATCGTGCTGTCGGCGCTGGCCGAATGTTCCGGCGCCGAAACGCATCGTGACGTCATCGAGGCGCTGATCTCCGGTGAAACCGTCGCGTCCTGGGCGGTGTATGAGCCGGGTCAGGGCTGGGCGCCGCTGAATCCGTCGGTGACGGCCACCGAAACCGATTCCGGCTACCGCATCGACGGCGTCAAGGACCGCGTGGAGGCGGGCGCCCAGAGCGCGCTGCTGCTGGTGGTCGCGCGCTGCGGCGCCGACGGGCAGATCCGCCAGTTCCTGGTCCCGACGGACGCGCCGGGGGTGCGGATCGAGCCCCAGCAGTCGGTGGACCTGGTCAAGCAGTACGCCCGGGTGCACTTCGACGGTGTCGTCGTGCCGCGGTCCGCCGCGGTCGGCACCGCCGCCGAGACCGCCACCCTGATCGAGCGACAAAGCCAGCTCGCCCAGGTGCTGCAATGCGCCGAGGTGGTCGGGGTGGTGCAGACGGTGTTCGACTTCACCACCCAATGGGCGCTGGACCGGCACACCTTCGGTCGTCCGCTGGCGTCGTATCAGGCCCTCAAACACAAGTTCGCCGACATGAAGCTGTGGCTGGAGGCATGCCGGGCCACCACCTGGGCGGCGGTCGCCGAGGTGGCCGCCCGCTCGCCGCAGGCGGGGCTGTCGGCCAGCATCGCCAAGTCCTATGTGGGCGAGATGGCCGGGCAGATCGTGCAGGCCTGCGTGCAGATGCACGGCGGTATCGGCGTCACCTGGGAACACGACCTGCACCTGTACCTGCGCCGGGTTACGTTGTACCGCGGCATGTTCGGCACGCCGGAGGAACACAACCTGCGCGTCTACCAGTTCGAGAAGGCGGGGCGTGCGGCGAAATGACGACCGAATCCGTCGCGCAATTCGCGGCCCGGGCGCGAGCCTGGTTGGCCGACAACATGCCCGCCATCGACCGCGAGTCCCCACCACCGGCCCCGCGCGACGACGAGCGGGCCTGGCGCAGGGCCCGCGAACTGCAGAAGAGGCTGTACGACGGCGGTTTCGCGGGCATCTGCTTTCCCCGCGAGTACGGCGGCCTGGGGCTGGACTACGAATACCAGAAGGCATTCGACGCCGAAAGCCTCGACTATGAAATGCCGTTGATCCTCAACACCCCGACCTTCACCATCTGCTGCGCGACGCTGCTCGACACCGGCAGCGAGCAGCAGAAGAAACAGCACATCGCCGCGGCACTGCGCGGTGAGGAAATCCTGGTGCAGCTGTTGAGCGAACCCAGCGGCGGGTCGGATCTGGCCGGTGTGCTCACCCGGGCCGAGCGGCGCGGCGACCGGTGGATCATCAACGGCGCCAAGACCTGGAGCACGAGCGCGTTCGCCGCCGACTACGGCCTGTGCCTGGCCCGCACCAACTGGGACGTGCCCAAGCACGAAGGCCTGACCATGTTCCTGGTGCCCATCAACCATCCCGGAATCACGTTGCGGCGCATCACCATGCTCAGCGGCTCCACCGAGTTCTGCGAGGAGTTCCTGGACGGTGTCGACGTGGGGGATGACGCCGTCGTCGGGGAGGTCAACGGCGGCTGGGCGGTGGCCTCACGCCAGCTCTACCACGAACGCCGGGCCGTGGGGCAGGGTTCCGAATTCGCCAGCGGCGGCGGCAGCGAGGGCGGCCACACGATCCCGGTCGACTACGTGAGCCTGGCCGAGAAGACCGGACAGGCCGACGACCCGCGCGTGCAGGAGATGGCCGGTCGCGTCCTGGTGCACCGCGCGGTGGCCGAGCAGCTGATCGGCCACGTGTACCGCAGCGTCCGGGACGGCGCACTGCCGCCGGCCGCCGGAACGCTGATCCGGCTGTTCCACTCCGAAACCGTCACTACCGACGTCGACACCGCGCTGGCGATCGCGGGCAGCGCCGGTGTGGTCGGGGAGCCGGGCGCCGGACTGGAAACCGGGCTGCGCTACCTTTCTCGGCAGACCGTCGCCATCGGCGGTGGCACAACGGAAATGGCGCGCAACGTCATCGGCGAGCGGGTGCTGGGCTTCCCCCGCGAATACGCCGCCGACCGCGGGGTGCCGTTCAACCAGGTGCGGCACGGGCAGCGCTCGGATCGGTCCTAACCTTCGGCGACGACGTTCTCGGCGAGGCCGCTGACCACCGGGATCTGCACCAGCGACAGGACATGGTGGGCCGGGCTTCCCGGCGGGGCCACCAGCACGTAGTCGCTGCCTTGGCGCAGCGCCCGCTCCCGTGCGGCGGCCAGCGCGCTGACGCCCGCCGACCCGAGGTGGGTGACCGCGCTCAGATCGACCGTCAAAGGCGCTACGCCGGAACGGCTTTCGACGGCGATCTGCCGGTCCAGGGTGGACGCGGTGTTGGAGTCGACGTCGCCGCTGACGACGATGCGGCCCGGCTCGGTGACCGTGGAGACGAATTCGGCGCTGCGCACCCCGTGGTCGCCGGCCCGGCTGACCAGTGAGTCGGCGACGAAGTTGGCCGGGCGCGAAAGCCGGTGCGTCACGCTGGCGGTCGTCCCCTCGGGGCCGTGACTGACGTGCGCCTCTGACACCAGGGCCTCGGCCATGGCCAGGCCTCGGCCACGGCCGGTCTCGCCTTCCCGGTGATCCTTCCACCGTCCCCGGTCGATCACCGAGGCGTGCAGGTTGCCGTCGCCGGCCAGCATCGCTTCGACGACCACGCCGTCGGGAACCTCGGTGGCGTAGCCGTGCTCGACCGCGTTCTCGACGAACTCCGAGATGGCGTGCACGATGTCGGAGATGTCGTCGGCGTCGGCGCCGACGTCGGACAACCACTGCCGCAACCGGGTGCGCACCGTGCGCGCGGCGTGAATCGTCGCGTCCAGCGTCAAGTTCAGTGGGGGTGGCGGTGTGCGGCGTTGCGCCGCAAGCAGAGTCACGTCGTCGCTGTAGCCAGTCGAGCGCAGCAGCAGTTCCAGCGTCTCCGCGCAGAGCCGGTCGACCGTTCGCACCGACGATTCGATGACGAAGCCGCCCTGACCGGAGACGATGTTGGCGGCCAGGTCGGCGAATTCGGCGGTGCTGGCTCCCAAGGGCCGGCCCGGCCGTTCGATCAAGCCGTCGGTGTAGAGCAGGATCGAGTCGCCCACGTCGAGGAATTCGGTGCGGACCGGAAAGCCGGTGCCGCTGCCCAGCGGGCCCGCGCCGGACGGCTCGACGTAGCGCGCGGTCGCGTCCGCCGTCACCAGCAGCGGCGGCGGGTGTCCGGCTGTGCAGTAACTGAATTCGCCGCTGCCGAAGTCCAGCGAGCCGACGCACATGGTGGCCGAGCTGGACCCCGGGACGTGCTTGTGGAAGCGGTCGACCGCCTCGAGCGCTTCGGCGATCGGGTATCCCGCCAGGATCTGCATCCGCAGCGCGGTGCGCAGCTGGGACATCACCGCGGCCGCTTCCACCCCATGGCCGACGACGTCACCGACGATGAGCACCAACCGATCCCCGAGCGGGATCGCATCGAACCAGTCGCCGCCGGCCGCGGTGTCCTGCGCGGCCACCAGATACTCCGCGGTCACATCCGCGCCGGGGGTCACCGGCACCGACGGCGCCAGCAGCGCCTGCTGCATGACGGTGGCGGAGTCGCGCACGTTGCGGTACCGCTCGGACAGCTCCTCGAGGCGCGCTTCGGCGGCCATCCGGTTGCGCACCCGGTCGGTGACGTCGACGAAGGCGAGCTGCACGCCCTCGATCGAGCCGTCGTCGCCGCGGCGCGGCGTGACGATGAAATCGAAGAAGTGCTCCTGGGCCTTCCCCACGCCTTCGAAGTCGGCCTGTACCCGCCATTCCGTTCCCGACTGCGGCTCACCGGTCTGGTAAACCCGGTCGAACATCTGGAAGATCTGCTGGCTCTCCAGCTCGGGATACACCTCGCGGGCGAGCAGCCCGATCGGGTCGACCGGCGGACTGAGCGCGCGGTAGGCGGCGTTGACCGCGACGAATCGATGGTCTGGCCCTTCCAGGCCGACCAACAGCGCGGGGACGTTGTCGAAGACGCGGCGCACGTCATCGGCCGCGCCGACGATTCTGTCCCAGTCCTTTTCGGCCACCATTTGGCCCTCCTAGCGGTCTCCGTCCGGTGCGACCGTGGCGAAAACCGGGTCAATCGATTGACCAATTTGCACACGTAGTTGTTCAGATTAGCAATGGTTGCCGGTCCGGCATTGCAACGGCTTTGATACCGGCCCGTTAATCGTCGCCCGATCCGCCGACGCAGCGCAATTGACGCCGCCGAAAAACGCTGCTGTGGACTCCCTGAAAGCGCGTTTGCGGATGTGACGGTCGGGTATGTCGCTGGCGTGGCCGATCCGCTGGCGCAAAGCACGAAGGGCGCGAAGGGATTGCGGCGGCGCCTGTTGTCGTCGCGGGTGCTCACCCTCAACGGCTGGGTGGCGTTCAACCTGCCGCGCACGGTGACCGCGCTGGGTGGCGCGCTGCTGACCGGACTGGTGCTGGTGCACATCTACGTGCTGGCCACCGAACCGGGTCTGCCGCGATATTTCGCCGCCTACGTGCTGGGGCTGAGCGCGGCCTGCGCGCTGGCGGCCGGCGCCATGGTGTTCGCTCTCAAACCGATTGTGCCCCAGGCTGGTTGGTATTTCGGCAGCCTGGTCTGCTCGGCGTTCCTTTGCGCGTATCTGGTAACCCGGTGGGTCCAGCTGCCCGGGCTGATCGGGGTGACCGCCCGATGGGACTTCGCGCCGGGAACGTTGGGCATCGCGTTCGCGGGGGCCTTCCTCGCGGTGCATACCACGGTGTTGTCGGGCATCAACGTGGCCTATCCGCAGCGTCAGCAGTGGTACGACTGACGGAGCGCAGGCGATGACGGTATTGGACTATCCGGTATGGCTGCGCGTCGATCATTGGCTCAACGTGCTGTTTGTGACGCTGATAATTCGCAGCGGCATCGAGATACTTTCCACCCACCCGAAGTTGTACTGGCACGACGACAGCAAGCCGGGCACCGAGTGGGCGCGCTTTACCCGAAAGGTGATGCCCCGCGACCGGATCTACGACACCCTCGATGAGGAGGAGGATTATCATCCGTTGATTTCCCTGCCCGGCCACGCGCAGCTGGGCATGGGCCGGCACTGGCATTTCTTCGCGGTGATCGGCTGGGTGCTGGTGGGGCTTTCCTATTACGTCCTGCTGTTCGCCACCGGCCAATGGCACCGCTACTGGCCCTATTCCTGGTCGATCTTCCCCGAGGCGTTCAACGACATCGTCACCTATCTGACGTTCAATCTGCCGCCGGTGCTGCCCGGTGAGCCCCTGGACGCCATGCAGAAGCTGACGTACGCGGGGGTGGTGTTCGTGCTGGCGCCGTTCCAGATCCTCACCGGCGCCGCGCAGTCCCCGGCGATCGAGGCGCGCTTCCCGTGGTACGTGCGGATGTGGGGCGGTCGGCAATGGGCCCGCAGCCTGCATTTCCTGGGGCTGGTCGCCTTTGTGGTGTTCATCGTGATCCACCTGTCGATGATCTTCTTCTGGGGCTGGGGAAGGCTCACCGCCGCAATGATTTTCGGCTCGGTGCGCAACACCTACTGGGCGACGGCGATCTCGCTGCTGATCATCGCCGCGATCGTCGGGATCCATGTGGCGGCCACGCTGTGGAGTCTGCGGCATCCACGCTCCGTGCAGCGGGTGCTGGGTCGGGTGGTCACCGCGGCCCGGCTGATGCTGCTGCGCCCGCTTAATTCGCGGCAGAACTACCCGGCGAGCAAGATCACCCCGCGGCATCGCATCAACGGAAAGCCGCCCACCAGCACGGAATACAAGGTGATGGCGGTGCACAACTTCGTCGACTGGCGGCTGCGGGTGGGCGGACTGGTGGAAAACCCGGTAGTCCTCGACCTTGCCGCGCTGCGTTCGCTGGCCGAGCCGGAAACCCAACGGGTGATGCACAATTGCGTGCAGGGCTGGACCAGCATCGGGGAGTGGACCGGAGTTCATCTGCGCCGGCTGGTCGATCTGGTGCGGCCGCTGCCGCAGGCGCGTTACATCTGCTTTCTGACCATGCAGGACAACAGCACCGACGAGCCGGCCTCGCACGGCGGCGGCCAGTTCTACGAAGTGCTCGACCTGGAATTCGCCGACAAGCCGCAGACCCTGCTGGCCTATGAAATGAACGGCGCCCCACTGCCGATCCAGCACGGCGCACCGTTGCGGCTGCGGGTGGAAACGCAGGTGGGTTTCAAGATGGCCAAGTGGATCAACCAGATCGAGTTCGTCGACGACTTCGCCGGGATCGGCATGGGCACCGGCGGTTGGCGTGAGGACCGCGTGTACTACGACAAGGACGTGGAGATCTGAGATGTCCGACGCGGCGGCCAACGGCATCGGGGTGCGGCCCGAGCTGATCAGCTTGGACGCGGCGGCCGTCCATCGGGTGCGCGAGCAGGTCGCGGCCAAGGGTGGGCACTGCGAGGCGTGCGGCGCAACGGATTTCGTGGTCGGCGACGCCCTCTATCTGGGTTTCCTGTTTCTGAACGAGGAGGCCGACGCCTACCTGGTGGCGTTGACCTGTGCCAATCCGCAATGCCCCGCGCCGCGGACCGCGATCAGGCTGTCCGAGAACGAGTTTTTGACCAGCGGCCGCGGCGCCGCCGGCCGTTAGCCGAGGCGTCCGCCGCTCCCGGGAGTCGGGGCCGGGCCAAGCCGAATCTGTCGATCAGGGGCGACAATTCGCGCAGCCGATCGCACATCGCTTGGAATCGGCGCTCGTCTTGTTCGACGAGTTGTCCCAGCGCGCTGTAGTGCGCCATGCGCGGCAGCCGCCCGGCGAGCGCGGCGCCCCACCTGATGCTCAGGTCGTAAACCCGTTCGTCATCGACGTCCTCGCGCCCCCCGAGTCGTTCGAGCGCCTCGATCTGCTCGCCGACGAACGCAAGGTCGTCAGTGATGTCGATCCGTGCCCGGCCGGGGGATGCCACGCTGCGGCGGATACCCTGCCGCGGCGTCGGTTACACGCCGCGCCGCGGCAGGGGCGCGAGATCAGGCCGAGACGGGCTTCTTGGCGGCCGGCGCGGACACCTTCATCAGCTTCATCAGGTTGCCGCCCATGATCTTCGCCTTGTCCTCGTCGCTGAA
>Ga0164242_10001389_pt1 | contig 28655 bp, 24 predicted proteins | sample OricomgcompostMG_FD_108783 | JGI IMG/M metagenome (GOLD analysis project Ga0164242, IMG submission 108783) | Miracle-Growth compost microbial communities from Emeryville, California, USA - Original compost - Miracle growth compost (MG) ...
TCTGAATTCTTTCCTCCAACTGTGAGAGCATAGCGTCTGCGAGTTGCATTTCAAACCCAGGAGCGATGCAGATGTGGCCAGGTAGCTTTGGTCCGGAGATGTTGAGCCATGTAGGACGGCTCTCACAGGTTGGGGGAATCACCCCGCTTACATATGCTGACGGCAAGGCAAAAGGAACCAGCACTCTGCGGGTGCGCACGGCGCGTGGGCTTGAGTTCTGGGTGGTGCCCGACAAAGGGCTGGATATCTACGAAGCCAGCTTCCAGGGGCGCTCACTGTGCTGGCACTCTCCTACGGGCATGGTGCATCCGGGGTACTACTCCAGTCGCGGGCTTGAGTGGCTGAAGGGGTTTACCGGCGGCCTTCTGACCACGTGCGGTCTATCCACTGCGGGTGCTCCCTCCCGTGACCAGGGAGAAGATCTTGGGCTGCACGGTTCCATCTCAAACACTCCCGCGGAGAACGTCTGCTGGTCTGAGAAATGGGAGCATAGAGACTGCAACTTGTGCATCTCCGGCAGTGTTCGCGAAGCTTCGGTGCATGGGCCCAACCTGGTTCTGCACCGCACGATCAGCAGCTCTCTCAATTCGGCGTCGCTTACGATCCACGATGCCGTCGAGAACCAGGGAGTGCGCGCAACCCCGTTGATGGTGCTCTACCACTTCAACTTCGGCTTTCCCTTGCTTACGCCGCGGTCGCGAGTCTACGCGCCCTCAAGAGAGGTCATCCCGATCGACGATTTCTCGCGGGACACGGTAGAGGAGTGGGACCTCTTTGGCGAACCACAACTGGGATTGGGCGAAAAGGTCTACTTCCATGAGATGGCGAGCAAGACGGATAAAGTGACCGTGGTTCTCGTCAGCGATGAAGAGGATCCGTCCTATGGTATTGCAATGACGTATGACCCGCGTACACTTCCGAAGTTCAACCAGTGGAAGATGACGTCGGCAAATCACTACGTACTGGGCCTTGAGCCCGCCAACTGCAACACGCGCGGACGAGAGCATGAGCGCAGCCAGGGCACGCTCGAGTACCTGGAACCCGGCGAGCGCAAGGAGTTTAGCGTGGAGCTGAGCGTGCTCGAGGACGAGGTTAGCGTGAAGGAAGCTATCGGGTCGGCGGCCGTCCGTTTGTAGCAGGACGAGGCTGCCAGCACCATGCGGTTACCAGACGAAAGCTCTAGAAGTTCAAGCTATCGATATTCGCTTTGTTGATCAGCACCGGTTTGCCCAGGATGATCTCGCTTCCGCGTACATCGAGCGTGCCCAGTCTTCCCGCGTTTATGGCGGCTGCGTTGGGCGGTATCCTGCCTTGCGACGCGAGCCATCCGGCGTAGACGGTAAGGTAACCCAGGTCTCGTGTGTTCCACAGCACAATTGTCTGAACGACTCCGCTGCGGATGTAGGGACGGCAGATCGTCGGCAGCGAAAGTCCGATGACATCCACACTGCTTCCCGCCTGCTGCACGGCCTCTGCTGCTCCCGGAACAGCAGGCGCGGAGATCGCGATGACCAGCTTCGCGTGGGGATAGACCTTCAGGATGTTCTGCGTCTGGGTGAACGCCTTGTCGCGGTCATCATCGCTGGGAAGCACCGTTACCAGCTTCATCTGCGGGTAGCGCTCGGCCACTCTCTTGCGGATATACGAGATCCACTCGTTCTGGTTCTCTGCGCTCAAGGGCCCGGTGATGATCGCAAACTCCCCGTTGCCGTTCAGCAGACGCGCACCTTCGTCGGCCAGCGAATCTGCAATTGCTTCAGGAGTGGCCTGGTTGATGAAGTAGTCTCGCGCATCCGGCTCTGCATCGGCGTCCCAGGTCAGCACCGGAATGTGATGCTCACGCGCTTTCCGCAGCACGGTCGACATGCTTCCTTTGTTTGCAACAGCCACCACAATGGCGTCGACGTGACGCGTGATCCAACTCTCGACCAGTTCGTTCTGCATGGACGGATCGAGACTCGTCGGCCCGTCCCAGATCAAATCCACGCCCAGCTGCCGTGCTGCCTCTTCTGCTCCAGCACGGGCGCTGATGAAGTATGGATCGCCTTTCGCCTTGGGCATCACTGCAATGACCGGGCGGGGATGAGCATCTGCTGCTTCAGCGGCATCAGTCCGTGAAGACCGCAGTATGACGGCAGCCGCAATCACAAGGATAGATGCTGCTGCGGCACCTGCCAGCAGCAGCGGGAGACGCCAACGTTCCCAGCGCTGCCGAAAGATCTGCAACTTCTCTGTCAAAAGATCGCTCGCTACGACCAGGATCAGGAGGGCTCCGGTAAGAACGCCGATCGCCTCCGAGGGTTGGGCAAGCAGGTGCAAACCATTCTGCAGCACGCAGAGAAACAGAAGACCGAGCACGCTGCCGAAGAGATTGCCCCGGCCACCGAATACGGATGTTCCGCCAATCACGATCGCTGTGATGGCCTGCAGTTCGAATCCTGTGCCGAGATCGGACTTTGCCAGACCGAGGTGTGCGACATAGATGACGGCGGCGATGCCGGACACGATTCCGGACAGCAGGTATACCAGCGCGAGATATCGCTTCACCGGGAGTCCAGCGTATCGCGCTCCTTCTGTGTTCAGTCCTATGGCATACAGCGCGCGTCCCACCTTCGACCAGTGAAGAAGCACGCCATAGACGGCGATGAAAAACAGAAAGACAAATACCTGGAGGGGAACGCTCCATAGATATCCCTGTCCCAGGCGCAGATAGCTCGCAGGATATCCAGTCACACTGACGGAAGCATGGGTAATGCCCTCTGCAATTCCACGGTACAGCGAGTATGTGCCCAAGGTGATGATCAGGGGTGAAAGATTCAGATAAGCGATCAGCGCTGCGTTCAAGACTCCGCAAACGCCTGCTACCAGCAGCGCAAGCGCAGCTGAAGAGAGAATCGATAGATGGAGATTCTGCCATGACAGGCCGAAGGTGACGGCTACCAGCCCGATCGTCGATCCGACGGATAGGTCGATTCCGCCGGTGATCAGAATAGGCGTAAGGGCGACGACGAGAAGCCCCAACTCCACGCTGAAGCGAAGGATCTCCATGCCGTTACTCCAAGTAAGGAATGACGGCGAAGACACACTGAAGACAATGATCTCGATCAACAGAGCACCGAGCAGCGCCCACTGAATTCCGGAGAGTCTGACCTTACGCTGCAAGTGTGTGTGCATTGTCTTTACGAGGAAACTGCAGGACATCGACAGCCACGGCGATCAGGATGATGCCACCCTGAATGGCTTTCTCCCAATAGGCGCTGATGCCAAGGAATGTAAGAGCAGAGCCGATGCCGCTTAGCAGAACAACTCCAAGCACCGTGCCAGTGATCGTGGCAGAGCCACCCGTGATCGCAGCACCGCCAACCGCTACGGCAGCAATCACCTTCAACTCGAGTCCAAGTCCGGAGTTGCTGGGAACCTGATTGAAGCGGACCGAGTTAAGGACCGCCGCAACCCCTGTCAGCCCCCCGGTCAGCGCGAATACCCCCAAAATCACCCGGGCTGTATCAATGCCTGCCATATGAGCTGCCGCCTTGTTCGATCCGGTGGCGATTACCTTCCTTCCTGCCCGAAGATTCTTCAATCCCGCAGCGCTCAAAAATACTGTCACGACGACCATAACAGCGCACAGAAGCAGGAACGCGCTCTGTGACAGTCCGAACCACTGGAAATATTGTGGAAGACCCTGGATCCATGCACCTTGCGTGTACCAGCGAAGACCATCGCGCAAAGCCACCATGGTCGCCAGCGTTGCCACAATCGAGGGGATGCGTATATAGGCGATCAGCCCGCCATTGATCGTTCCCATGACCGCTCCAGCGGCAATCGTAACCAGGAGGCTGACCACCATCGGCGTACCCGCCCTTGCGCACTCACCCATCACCACGCTGCAGATGGCAAAGATGGAGCCGACGGAGATGTCGATCTCTCCTGTCAGGATGACCATGGTCATGCCGACGGCAATCATCATCGTCGGCAGGTTTGCCAGAAAGAGGTCCACCAGATTTGCGGGGCTAAAGAACCCGGTCGTCCGCCACTCGAGCAACAGCATCAGCACCGCGATCGTGGCGCACAGGGCTATCTCCCGTATGCGATGGCTCATGATTTTCCGGTCTCCTGCGGGATTACATCCGCATGGCCAAAGGCCAACGCCATGATCCGCGCCTGGGTCGCCTTCTGCCGGTCAAGCACCGCAGCGATGGTCTTCTCACGAAATACCGCGATTCGGTCACACATGCCGAGTATCTCGGGCAATTCAGAGGAGATGAGGATGATGGCGACACCGCGCTCGGCCATCTGGCCGATCAACTCATGAATCTCGGACTTTGACCCCACATCGACTCCCTGGGTGGGCTCGTCCAGGATCATGATCCGAGGCTTGATTGCCAGCCAGCGAGCAAGCGCAACCTTCTGCTGGTTTCCGCCGGAAAGCGTGCGCGCTGCCACGGAAGCTCCAGCGGCTTTAACGCGCAGTTCGTGGATGTATCGCTCGCCCTGCGCTGCTTCCTTATCGCGCTGCACCAACCCCATCCGGCAGACCCTGTCCATGCTGGCCATGCTCATATTTTCATCGAGCGCCATATCCAGAATCAGTCCGTGCTGCCGCCGGTCTTCGGGCAGGTAGCCGATTCCGAGCGAGATCGCCTGAGCCGGCGAGTTCATATGAACAGCTTTCCCCTCCAGGTAAACGGAACAGGGTGCAGGTGAAAGGCCAAAGAGTGTCTTCGCTAGTTCCGTGCGACCGGAACCTACAAGGCCAGCCATACCCAATATCTCGCCCTTCTTAACCTCAAAAGAGATGTCGTGCAGCCCCAGAGAAAGGTTCGAAAGACTTCGTACCTCGAGTGCCGTTGCACCCAGCGTGACCGTGTGCTTCGGAAAGATGGATGCCAGTGAGCGGCCTACCATCAGCTCAATCAGTCCTCCACGGTCCACGCCTGCGGCTTCCCTGCATGCGATGGTGCTGCCGTCGCGGAGGACGGTAATGCGGTCGGCGATCGCCTGAATCTCCTCCAGCCGGTGCGAGATGTAGACGATGCCGACCCCCGCCTGCCGAAACTGCCCAATGAGCGAGAACAGATGATCGACCTCGCGATCGGTCAGCAGCGCGGTCGGCTCATCCATCAGCAGAATCTTTGCATCGGCTCCGATGGCTTTGGCGATCTCTACAATCTGCTGTTCGGCCATACTCAACGTGCCCGCGATTCGCTTTGGGTCAAGATTTACGCCGATGCGGCCCAGAAGTTCGCGGGCCTGAAGGTGGCGCCTCTTCCAGTCAACGCGCCATCCGGAGACGCCGTTCTCAAGTGCGAGAGCGATATTTTCTGCGACCGTAAGATGAGGGAACAGCAGAGGTTGCTGGTAAATGGCAGCGATGCCGAGAGATCGTGCAGCCTGCGGACTGAAGTTCGTGACGCTCTGTCCGCAGACAATCAACTCTCCGGAGTCCGGTTGCAGCGCGCCCGTGACAATCTTCGTAAAAGTCGATTTCCCCGCACCATTTTCGCCGATAAGTGCGTGGACCTCGCCCTGGCGCAGCTTAAAGGAGATGCCCTTCAGAGCCTGGATTCCCGCGAAGCTTTTGGTGATGCCATTTGCGCTGAGGAGTGGAGTCATGTTGATGATTGTGCAGGTTACGAATGCGAAGGAGTCTGCCTTACTGAGACGTCTCACGGTAGACCTTGGCAATTCTGAGTGTCAAAAGGTGGCCGCCACTGCACGTCGTTTTGACTTCTTCGGAGGTGAATGATGCGACGCGGCAAACTCGACTTTGGTGCCTGACGATTCCCGCACCGTGAGGGTCGCTGGAAGGTGGACTCTCTTCCGCCTGCTTTCTGTGTTTCCTTCCTCGATTCGCTCGAGTAGAACCTCCACTGCGCGATACCCCATATCGAAGGTTGGCTGCACGACTGAGGTAATGCCTGGCTGGAAGAAGTCCTCTGCGGTAATCTCGTCGAAGGTCACGAAGGCGAAATCTCGTGGAGTGCTCAGCCCAATGCTGTAGAGGCTCCGCAATGCAGCCAACCCTGTAACGCCATTCGTCGCAAACAGCGCCGTGGGTCTTCCTGAAGGACGGAGCATGCCGTTTTGGCACAGGCGAGCAACCTCGTCCTGCTCGAAACTCCCGTTCCAGACGAGCGTGCGCTGCACAGAGATGCCGTTTTTCTGGAGCGCCTGGCGATATCCTCGTACGCGCTCCTGCTCATTGCGCAAACTCAGCGGACCAGTGATGACGGCTATCTCTGTATGGCCGCGCGTCATCAGGTGTGTAATTGCCATTTCGGCAGCCCCACAGTCGTCCACGCACACTGAATCCGCATCAAGGTTGACGGGAATCCGATCCAGACAAACGACTGGGAAGGCAGAGCTGGTCGACTCCCACCTCTCCGGGCTCATCTCCTCGCCGCTGGCAGTCACTAACAGCATTCCTTCGATTCTCTGCGCCCTCAGCAGCCCTATCATCTCCGTTTCGCGGTCTGGGCTTCCTTCGGAGTCAAGTACGATCAGAAAATAGCCGTGCTCGCGCGCTGCGCACTCCGCTCCGCGAATGATCTTCGGGAAGAACGGGATGGTGATGTCGGGAACCACGATGCCAAGGGTGCGGGTTCGGTTCGTCTTCAGGCTGCGTGCAATCAGGTTCGGCTGATAGTTCAAAAGCCGGATTGCCTCCAGCACCTTCTGTCTGGCCCGTTCACTGACCTTCGTCGATCCACTGATGACGTTTGAGACAGTGCCGGCCGATACACCTGCTAGCTTTGCCAGCTCCTTTTGCGTGGGAGGCATGATGACAAAATCCTACATTAGGCTAATGCTGCGGCTCGCGTACCGTTTTGCGAGACGAGCGCGCTGCTGTGAGTACTTCTGCTGTGTGTCGGCCTGTCCTTGACACGCTTTCGGGCGGTTGCGTAGCATCATTTCGCAAATGAGACGTCTCATTCGGGCATAACTTTACCACTCTAACCCGCTGGTCGTCACTACCGGGATCCACCGGATTCGTTGCAAAAACTGGCTGCCCTGTACGCTTCGGTAGAATGGAATTGTTGGGGTGGATCCTTCAAGCTGCCCGGAGGGAACAACCCTCGTCTAACTTACCGCCCGATGTTTGCTGCTCAGGCAGCGCGTCAAAGGCACACAAGCAACTTTAGGAGCAGGTTCGGTTTGAATAGAGATATGGTCAAACAGAAGAAGTCGGCATGGTACTCCTCACGCGCGGCCTGGATGGCAGTTCTGACAATTGGCGGAGGGATGATGGTTACGTCCACCGGGGCTCTTGCTGCACCCAGCCTCTTCGGGGCTCCCGCACAGTCTGCACCGGCTCCACAGTCCCAGACGAAGGCTGACCCTTATCCACAGTTGCCAGATGGTCCCGGAAAGCAGACGGTGATCCGGGTGTGCGGCAAGTGTCATTCACCTACCAATGTCATTGCCAACGGACAGAGCCAGCAGGGATGGGAAGACACCATCTCCAAGATGGCCGGTTTCGGAGCTTCGGCCTCCGATGAAGAGTACACCGCGATCCTCGATTACCTGGTCAAGAACTTTCCCCAGGTCACGTCCAAGGTCAATATGAACCAGGCGACTAAGGATGATATTGAGAAGCAGCTCGGCTTTTCTGACAAGGAAGCAGATGCGATCATCGCTTACAGAACGAAGAATGGAAACTTCAAGTCGGTCGAAGACCTTCAGAAGGTCCCCCAGATCAATGCGATGGATGTAGCGGCTCGCAAGAACCGCATGACCTTCCAGTAGACTTCAGCGCGCGAATAAAGAAGAGGGCTCCAGCGGTGCCCTCTTCTTCGTTACCCCATCAATATCCGGATTGCAGGCAGGAGACAATCCCTCGACGCCGTTCAGGCCTGTGCCGTCAAGCGTTCGATCTTCTGCAGGTGACTTAGGTCGTGGCCCGCGATCGTCTCAACGATCGTCCACAGGGTCATCGTGCCACGCTCGGGATGGGTTACCGGATGATGCCGATCATCCGCGGTCACGGATGTCAGAAACTTCAGGTTCCAGTTCCGGATTGCGGCGAAGGTGTCAAAGGCCGACTTCAAATCGTAAGCAGAGTAGCGGTCTGCCCAACGCATCTGGTCGAAGGGCTGAATGAAGTGGTGCTCTTCCGCAAGGGTTTGCCGCAGACGAACTGCGAATACGAGCTCGCAGTCGGCAAGATGGGCAACAATCTCGCGAATGCTCCACTTTCCTGGTGCAGGCCTGCGGTCCGCCTCAGGCAGCGATAGGGAATTGATCAAGGCATGGAGTCGCTCGACCGTAGCGGTAATTACCGGAATCGGCTCCTGGTCGCCCAGAAATTTAGCGTAGGGGTTAAGCTCCATGGCCTGACGGTATCATGATGCGGCCCACCTGTCCTCGGATATGCGCCCAATTCAGCTCCTTTGCTGTCGGCATATGGCGACAAACCTGTGTCAGCTCGAAAGAATCCATGCGGCGTGCTTGCGAAGATGTCTCTAGAAGGATGTCGTCTTCTGCTTTGATTTGGCGGGTAACTATGGCCCCTGCAGCATTAGCGGAAGTCTTCTTGACTGCGCTGCTCAATTGCTTATTCCAACGACCTGCTGCACATAGTTTGGAGAGGTCGCCTCCTCGAGCATGAACGCAGCAACATCAGCCCGCGAGATCGTAAAGCCTCCCTTGGGCAAATGCGCCGCCATGATGCGTGGGCGTCCGGTCGGCTTAGCATCAAGAAGCCGCGGAGGACGAAGAATCGTCCAGGCAAGATCAGGCTGCGCGATCTCCTGCTCACTCTCCCCATGATCCATGGTGACGTTCCGGAAGAGTGTCTTCGACATAATGGAAAAGATTGGGCCGCCCTCGCCGAAGAGAAATGCCGTCGTGACATGGATCACCCGGCTGACCCCGGCCGCTCGCATCGCCTCAACCAGCACCCGGCCAAAGTCGCGACGCAGGTGGGTTCGGCGCAGGGTTGTAGGCCCGAAGGCCGAAAGGATGGCATCGCTTCCCTCGATTGCAAGTGCCATCTCGTTGGCGTTCAACAGGTTGCCGCCTATGACGCGAAGATGCTCGCTTTTTTCCGTGATCTTCTCCGGGGCGCGTGCAAACGCCGTTACTTCGTGGCCTTGTTCAAGAGCGAGGGGAAGAAGGAAGCGGCCAATACCCCCGGTGGCACCCAGAATGGTGAGCGCATGTCTGTTCTCTCCGTGACCTGCTTCGGTGGTTGGTGGTTATCGATTCGCCGGTGCCCCGAGAATAGGAACTCCGATCTGACGGAGCACTCCTGCCTGGTCGAGTTGCATCCACTGCTCGGCGATCCTGTCGCCTTCGAACCGGTACAGGACGATGGCGTTCTGGGTAATGGATCTGCCGGTGGGTGCGACCCCGCCGATCGGCGCTGTATGGGTTGCGGTCATGGACCAGCGAGCCGCCGCCTTATGTCCGCTGACGATGACGTCCTCGACCTTGAACTGGTGGTCGGGAAACATCCTGTGGACCCCGTCGACGGTCTCCTGAATGGCTGCCAACCCCATCCTGTCCCCATTTGGCGTGTGAAGGATGGCGCCGGGGGTGTAAAGCTCCGGAAGGATATCAGAGTGGTGCTGGTTGAGGCACTGCTCATAGAAGCGATGAATCGTCGCAGCGTGACTGTCGCCATGTGACATTTGCAGAATTCCTTTCATGTTTTGAGTGAATATACATCTATTCAATAGATGAACATATATCAAACATAAAACTATACTGTCAACGTGGCCGGGGCAGAGATGGAAAGGAAGACGGGAAGGGCCAGAAAGGCTCGTGAGGAGCGGCGTGCCTACGATTCTCCGACGCGGCAGCGCCAGGCCGACGAGACTCGGAGAAGGATTGCGGCTGCGGCCCGTACATTGCTCGTAGATGCCGGTTATGCCGGAATGACGATTCCCGCAGTTGCAAAGGCTGCGGGAGTGGCAGTCCCCACCGTCTATGCGATCTTCGGGTCGAAGAAGGGAATCGTAGCGGAGCTGCTGGACGAGGCGCGCTTTGGCGATGGATATCAGGAGCTGATCGGTCAGGTCCGGAAGGTAACGGATCCAATCGCGATGTTGGCCTTTCCTCCGCGTTTTGCGCGGCGGGTCTACGAGTCGGAGATACCGGTGGAGGATCTGCTGCGAGGCGCCGGGATGGTAGCCCCGGAGCTGGCGGCGGTCGAAGACGAGCGTAACTGCCAAAGGTACGACTCGCAGCAGATGGTGATTGACGCTCTGGAGAAGGGGAATTTGCTCAGGCCCGGTCTGGATCGTGAAGCTGCTCGTGCCGTCATGTGGACGTTGACCAGCCGTGAGATCTTCCGGATGTTGGTACGGGAGCGAGGGTGGACTCCGGACGAGTATGAAAGGTGGCTTGCAGGGGCTTTGCAGCGAGAACTGCTCGGGAAGGCGCTGGATGGCATCGATGCCAGAAGCTAGGGCATCCTACAGATCAGACAGCGGTGGGGTAAGCTGCCAGGTCGAGTGGCTCCTTGTAGGACAATAGAGAAGATGGTTGAGCATTGTCGGAACACGTGACGAATAAGTCTTCTCGTGGATGATCGAGCGGCGGGAGTTCCTGTCTGTCTCGAGAACCGTGAGCAAAGTTTGGACACACACAAAGGATCTGGATGGCTGATGAGCGCGTAGTTGGGATTGATCTTGGAACGACGAACTCCCTGGTGGCATACATGCAGGGGGAGGCCCCTGCCGTTATTCCCGGTGAGGACGGAGAGCGCCTGGTTCCATCCGTGGTTGCCGTGACTTCGCAGGGAGTCGTAGTTGGAAATGCCGCGCGGGGGACCCTGCTGACGGAGCCCGGTAACGTGGTTTATTCCGCCAAGCGGCTGATGGGGCGAGGCAGCGAAGACATCCAGGAGGAGTTGAAGCTGTTTCCATTTCGGTTGACGGACGACCTGAAGGCGGGTGAGGTTCTGAAGCTGAAAGTTGGCGACAAGGTGCTCACGCCACCGGAGATCTCGGCGTACGTTCTGACGCAGTTGAAGAAAAACGCAGAGAGATTCTTCCAGGCTCCGGTGACCAAGGCTGTGATTACAGTGCCCGCGTACTTTAACGATGCGCAGCGGCAGGCCACGAAGGATGCCGGAAGAATTGCGGGTCTGGAGGTGCTGCGACTGGTCAATGAGCCTACGGCGGCGGCATTAGCCTATGGGCTGCAGAAGAATAAGGACGGGTTGATCGCTGTGTATGACTTTGGCGGGGGGACGTTCGATATCTCCATCCTGAAGCTGCACGAGGGCATCTTCGAGGTTGTCGCCACCGGTGGCGATACCCACCTGGGTGGAGACGACATCGACAACCTGCTGATCGCTATTGCGCTTGATGATATTGCTGGCGACCTAGGCGAGGATGTCCGGAATGATGGTGGCGCTGTACAGGCTGTGCGCAAGGCGGTAATCGAAGCGAAGATTCGTTTGTCGGAGGAGCAGAGCGCGAAGATCGATGTCATCCTGCCGAGCGGTAAGCAGTATTTGCGCGAGATTACGCGGGAGCAGTTCGAGGGCCTGATCGCTCCGGTAATCGCCAGGACGTCCGGACCGTGCAGGCAGGCCATGAAGGATGCGGGTATTGCACCCGAGACAATCGACGAGGTGGTGCTGGTCGGAGGTTCAACCCGCATTCCGGCGGTGAGGCGCCTGGTCTCCGAGGTCTTCGACATGGAGCGGCGCGGCAAGAAGCCGCACACCGAACTCAATCCTGACGAAGTTGTGGCACTCGGAGCGGCTGTACAGGCAGACATTCTGAGTGGAAGCGGATCCAAGGCAACCGAGGATCTTCTGCTGCTGGACGTCACTCCTTTGTCGCTGGGCATTGAAGCGCTGGGCGGTGTCGTCGCAAAGATCATCCAGCGCAACTCGACGATACCAGCGAGTGCGACGGAGCACTTTACGACCGGGGTGGATGGACAGACGAACGTTGCCATCCACGTCGTGCAGGGAGAGCGCGAGCTGGCGAAGGACTGCCGTTCGCTGGCGCGTTTTGACCTGAAGGGGATTCCACCAATGACGGCCGGGTTGCCGCGCATCGAGGTGAAGTTCCTGATCGACGCGAATGGAATTCTGCACGTGAGTGCGCGTGAGCAGAGAAGCGGGAAAGAAGCAGAGATCGAGGTGAAGCCGACCTATGGCCTTACCGACGAACAGGTAGAAGATATGATTCTTTCTTCGTTTGATAATGCGGAAGAAGACATTCGCGCCCGTCAGGTGATCGAAGCAAAGAACGAAGCGCAGACAATTCTTTCTGCCGTGGAAAAAGGCAGAAAGCACGAGGCGTGGCAGAAGCTGACCTCCGATGAGATTGCCTCTATCGAACAGGGCGAGAACGAACTGAAGGCTTCTGTGATGGGCGGTGACTACAAGGTGATCCGTCAGGCCATCGAGCGACTGGACAAGGCGACGCGGCGTTTTGCGGAGCTGATGATGGACACTGCCGTGAGCGGTGCGCTGGGCGGCAAGACGATGGAGGCCGCTGGTGAGAGCATAGGAGAGGGACCAACGGCGCCGCATCCGTTTGCGAAGGCGCAGGTCATTGATGCAAAACAGGAGGCCGAGGAGATTGAAGCTTCGGTGAACGAAGAGGCTACGGCCGGAGAGTCGACGGAAGATTAATAAAGATGACTGAGATCAATAAAGACCAGGTTGTGGACCTTTCAAAGCCCGCAGGTGAGGGGATGGTTCGCGTCACGTTTCTGCCAGAGGGCAGGACGGTAGAGTTCCCCTTTGATTCGTTGCCGTATGACGGTCATGGTGAGCCGATGTCGTTTCTGGACGTCGCGGAGAACTTCGGGATTTTTCTGGACCATGCATGTGGGGGCGTATGCGCCTGCACGACGTGCCACCTGTGGGTGAAAGAGGGCGAAGCTGGTATTAGCGAGCCCGAAGATAAAGAACTGGATCGCATGGAGACGGCGGCAGACGTGCAACTGAACTCGCGCCTGGGTTGCCAGGCGGTGATTGAGAAGCCGGGCACCTATGTCGTCGAGATCCCGAAATGGAATCGCAACTACGTGCAGGAAGGCAAGCCTGCTGCGGTAGTAAAGAAGGATTGAAGGAGGGACGACATGCCGCGCGAGTTTGATTGGACTGACGCAGAAGAGATCGGAATCCAGTTGCAGGAGAAGTATCCCGATCTGGACCCCTACACGGTCAGGTTCACCGACCTGCACAAATATGTGACGGAGCTGCCGGGGTTCGTCGGTGATCCGAAGAAGTCGAACGAGGGCATTCTGGAGGCAATCCAGACGGCCTGGCACGAGGAGTACGAAGACGCGCAGTAGTCTTGATTGGCAGCAACAGAAGCCCCGCTCTTCGCGGGGCTTTTGGCTTAAGCCGGCTTAGGGCTGGATTGATACTGCGTCTGCAAGCCTGAAATGGATGAGGGACTCGGCCGGCAGGTCGATATCGCGGTTGCCGGTCAGACCGGCGGCCGCTGTGCCGGCTCCCGCTCCCGCCAGACCTCCGATCAGAAGGCCGGTGCCACCGGTAGCGACGCCCCCGATCAGCATTCCCAGACCGCTGCCGCCACCGATGAAGGCTGCGGAGCGCTTGCCCTTTCCTTTCTTTGTGCGGGTTAGGCTGCTTGTCTGCAGGGGATAGCGCGTTCCATTCACTGTCATCGAGGTAAGCCGGAGCTGGAGGATGGAAGCTCCTTTAAAGTGTCCTCGTTTGTGGGCCGCGGCCACGACGCCGTCGACGGGTGTTCCACGGGGAACAATGACCCGACCGTTGTCGGTGGCGACAGGCTCGGCGATCTCGCTATCAAAGTGATCGCCCGCGCGGCTGGTCTTAACGCTAATGTGCTGATTGATGCGGATGGCGAGCGTTGTTCCAGCGGGGATCTGGACCTCAGCCGGGACGACGACGGGATTGCCTCGTGTGGCGACGGTCTGCGCCGGCGCCTGGACTTGTGTCGCTGCGACGGACTCATTTTGCAGGGGTGCTACTGTAGGCTGTCCGCCGGCAATCGCTGGTGCATTCGCCGGCACGGCAGAAGGAGGTGTGACGGTCGTGGTGATCTGCTGGCCTGTCTGGCCGGGCATAGGTGGCTGGACAACCGTGGTAACAGTGTTGCCGTTCTTATCGACCGATATAACCTGCTGGGGCTGTCCTGTAGCGATCGCCTGTTTCTTTGCCTGGTCGATCGCCTGATCCTGTTTCGACTTGCCGCAGCCCATAATGAGGGCTGCCGTGAGGAGGGTGGCTACTGCGCACTGATAGAGGGAGGAGGGGCGTTGCTTATTTGAAGGTACGTTCATCGTACGTGCAGGGCCTCATTTACGTTCAGAATCGCAATTGTTGTGGCGAATGATTCGCGGTCCTCACGGAGCGGCTCAGGATTCCGCGGGACGGAAGAATTTGATGCAGGTTCCAGCTTAAATGATGGTTCTGCATCGACATACTGACTGGATGAAGGAGGTAGGATGACACCATGAGCACTGGATCGCATGTACGGCCGCAATTGGCATATCTGACCGAGCAGCTGAATGAGCTGAAGCAGCGAGGGACATACTTCAAGCTGCGCGTGCTGGAAGACGAACAGGGTCCGGTGTGTACCTATGACGGAAAGCGTGTCATCAATCTTGCTTCTAACAACTACCTAGGTTTGTGTAACCATCCCAAACTTCGGGAAGTCGCAATCGACGCGATCAAAAAGTACGGCGTGGGATCAGGGGCGGTGCGGACCATCGCCGGAACCATGCGGATCCACATGGAGTTGGAGGAGAAGATCGCGGCCTTCAAGGGGGTGGAGGCCTGCGTCGTCTTCCAATCCGGTTTTACGGCGAATGCGGGGACAGTTTCGAGCATCCTGGGAAAAGAGGACTTTATTCTCTCCGACGAGCTGAACCACGCAAGCATCATTGACGGAGCGCGGCTTTCGCGCGCGAAGATAAAGGTCTTTCGCCACAAGGATGTGGCGCACTGCGAGGCGCTGCTGAAGGAAATTGAAAACGAACCCGGCCGCAAGCTGATCATCACGGACGGTGTCTTTTCGATGGACGGGGACATTGGGCCGGTGGATAAGCTATGTGGGCTGGCGGAGAAGTATGGCGCCTTGATGATGGTGGATGATGCACACGCGTCGGGTGTGCTGGGCCGCAATGGTCGAGGCTCCGTAGATCATTTTCACTGCACGGATCGCGTCGATGTGCAGGTGGGGACGCTGTCGAAGGCGATTGGAGCGCTGGGCGGATATGTCTGCGGATCGAAGGACCTGATTGAGTACCTATACCACCGTGCGCGTCCGTTTTTGTTCTCGACATCACATCCGCCATCGGTTGCGGCGACCTGCATTGCGGCATTCGATCTGCTGGAAAATGAACCGGAGCGCATCGATCGGCTATGGTCGAACACGCGATACTTCAAGGAACAGCTTGCGAAGGCTGGATTTGATGTGGGCGGACGAACGACACCGGCGAGTGAGACGCCGATCACGCCCATCATTATCGGTGATGGATGCAAGGCGATGGAGTTCTCGCGTGCACTCTTCGATGCAGGGCTGATGGCGACAGGTATCGCCTTCCCGACAGTTCCGGAGGGCAAGGCGCGTATCCGGACCATCATGACAAGCGAGCACACGCGAAAACAGATCGACCAGGCGCTTGAGATCCTGACGAGCGTGTCGAAGAAGACGGGGATAGGTCTGCCCTCCGCCTGAGAGCAGGTGCGTTGGACAGGTATAACGCGGAAATTTTTAGAAGTGGAGTTTGGCCGCAACCTGGACCACTCGCGGGTCTGAAGTGGTACTGGTGATCGAGCCAAAGTTTGGGGTGCCGACTTGGGCGGCAGGCTGCGCAAAAGCAGGCGTGTTGGTGACATTGAAGACCTCTGCGCGTACTTCAAGGCTCGCACGCTCGCCTAGTGGCGTGTTCTTCACCAGCCCGAGGTCGAGATCGCGGTAGGCAGGGCCTCGGGCGGGATCGCGCGACGCATTTCCGAGCTTGAACTGCGGAGTGATGGAGAAAGCGTCGGTGTTGATGAAGTGCGCAACGGTTCGCTTGTCTGCGGGGAGATTCGGTCGTCCATGTATGGTGGGGCGCTGTGTCCCGAAACCAGCGAAGGCGTTGAAGTTCGTAGCCTGGGTGATCGCGAAAGGCATGCCGCTCTGGAGAGCGACAAGGCCGTTGATGTTCCAGCCGCCGAGCAGCCATGTGGCGGCGCCAGTCGAAGCGTACTGGTGACCACGACCTAGAGGAATAGCGTAGACGGCAGAGCCAACGGTGACATTGGGCATGTCGCCGAGTGAGGCATCGCGTTCCAGCGAAGGATTGAAGCTGTCGGCAACGGGATAGTTCACGGCCGGTCCCGTAAGGATGGAGGAGTCGAAGACCGAAGAGGCGTCGTCCATTAGCTTGGAATGGGTGTAGCTCAGGGTTGCTGTGAGGCCGTAGCTGGTCCGCTTCTCGACCTTGATCTCACCGGCGTTGTAGTTGGTCCGGCCGGTGTTGTTGCGGAAGGCCGAGACGGTGAGGAATCTCGGATACGGCTTCATCAACTGGGCTACGGAGATGGTTCTGCCACCGATGGAAGAGGAAGCTGGAATCTGGCCGTAGTAAGGGTTGTTTGTCGTGGCTGTGAGTGCAGCGCCCTGGGCCAGCTGGTCGACGGTGAGCTGGTTGATGTTGGTATCGGGAATGCCGACGCGAGTGATCACGGAGCCTGTGTAGGCTACTTCGATGGCAAGGTTGCCAGACAGTTCATGCTGGATAGCTAAATTCCATTGCTGAACGTAGCCGGAGCCGAGCTGGCGGTTGACGGTGAAGACGCCTTGGCCGAGGCCGGCGTTCTCATCGAGGGCAATCGGCGCAACAGATGGGCCCCTCGAGAGCACGAACGCCGGATGGATGCTATCCAGGGAGCTCTGCTGGACGGTTTGAAGGAAGGGGAACTGTGGCGTTGTGAAAGGGGTAGTAATGCCGGTCTGCTCGATGACGATGATGCCGTAGCTCGAACGGATGACCGTCTTCGGGGTAGCCATGTAGCTGAAGCCGAGTCGAGGCCCGAAGTTGCCGTAGTGCAGCTCGCGCGCGGACCGGGAGAAGCCATCTTTTCCGAGATATTGGTACTTCTGCGTGGCGAGATTGAAGATGGCGCCCTGGTCGTGTGCTTCGGTGGACGGGAAGTTGAGGGTCCAGCGAAGGCCGGCGTTCACGGTCAGCCGCGAAGAAGCCTTCCAGTCGTCCTGGAGGAAGAACTCGGCGATGTGAGCGCGAGGCTGTATGGTTCTGTTTTGAAGATCGATCGAGAAGGTGTTGACCTGTCCAAGAAGGAAGCTGGCGAGAGAGCTTCCGGAGTTCGTCACTTCTGGCTGGTTGGTGAAGAGAGTTGAAAAGCCGAAGTTTCCCGTCGGGTTAGGCGGCTGTACAGCATCGAGGTGCTCCCATCGGAGATCGGCTCCGATTTTTACGGCGTGTTTGCCTCGAACAAGCGAGACGATGTCAAAGAGCTGGGTGACGTTGGTCGAGAAGTTCGAGAAGGTGCTTGTAGAGGAGCCGAGCTGCATTATACCGGAGATTGCGAAGACAGGAAGGGCGTTGTTGAACGCTGCGTTTGAAGGAAGACCTGGAATGCCGAGTGCACCGGAGGCTGCGCCTTTGACGGAGGCACCCCAGCGGCTAAGGGCGCGTCGTGTGTAACCGAAGCGGGCCTCGTTGACGGTGCGCGCGTTGAAGCTGTGGGTCTCATTGGCGACGTACTGCTGGCCCAGCGTGCGCGACAGGCCAGTGACATTGCCGGTCGATGGAAGGGTTCCGCTGATCACCCCGCTACCGTCCGGCAGAGGCGTGACCGGCTGCTCTACATCGTGGAAGTAAGTGTAACGCGCAAACCCCCGATCGTTTGAGCTGAATTGGGCATCCAGGCGTATGTCGAACTGATTCTGGTGGTCGATATCATTTCCCACGCGGACATAGTTGTTGGTCGCGGCGGAGCTGGTTGGGAGTGGGTAACGCTTGAGCAAAGCCAGCGCAGCCGAGTCGACCCTGTTGCGCGGGATGGTGTCGTTGGGAAACTCTGTCCGAGAGAAGCCGGAGCCTTTGGTGACAGTGGTGGCAGGATCGAATATCTTCGTTGGGCCGAAATCAAAGCCGGTCGTGGGGTTCCCGTTCGAATCTGGATAGCCACGCTGGGCGAGCGTTGGAACGGTGCTGGTCCGTACACCGCCCACAGCCTGATTGGTTCCCTGATAGTCGGTGAAGAAGAACAGATGCCGCGGAAGAACAGGTCCACTAAGCGCCGCACCGTACTGATTGCGCCGGAACAGCGGCTTGGGAGATGAGACTGGGGTGAAGTAGTTGCGCGCATTTAGCGCCTCGTTGCGGAAGAACTCGTAGAGTTCGCCATGGAAGCTGCTGGTTCCGGACCTGGTTGTGAGATTGACGACACCGCCGTTGAAGCGGCCGAACTCCGCCGAGATGCCGCTGGACATGATGGCGAACTCGTCGATGTCGTCGATGATGGGGAAGAAGGCAACCTGTCCGGGCTCCGGCTGCAGCGCGGAGACTCCGTCATAAAGATATTCATTGGTGCGGGGACGACCGCCGTTGATGCGGGGCAGTAGGGTCCCAGGTGGAAGAGAGACGCCTGGAACGAGGGTGGTTAGCGGGATGATATTGCGCCCGTCCAGCGGAAGCGCGGCGATGCTGTCACGGCTGACGACCGTGGCAAGCGCGCCGGATTCCGTGGCAAGCAGGGATGGGTCGGCAGTCACGCTGACCACCTGATCCGCAGTCCCAGGGCGGAGAGTGAGATTGAGCCGCTCCCGCTGCCCGGTGCGAATAGCCACGCCGGACCGCATGAGTGTGACGAAACCAGGAGCCGTCGCATGGATGGTGTACGAGCCGGGGCGAAGGGATGCGACGGCGAAGTCGCCGGAGGCCGTGGTCTCGGTTTGTACGCGTACGCCGACGGCAGAGTCTGATGAGAGTGTTATCTTTGCAGCGCTGATTGGGGCTCCGTTCGGGTCCGTAACCGTGCCGGCCAGGTCTCCGCTCCCGCTTTGGGCAACCACGGAGACAGCTCCTGTGAGCGCAAGAAGGGGCAGGAGCAGCAGCATCTTCACGCAAAATCGCATATATCGAAAATATACGATGTTAGATGCACGATTTTATTTGATATAAGATGTTGGAACTTGTGAGCAATATCCGTATCGAGGCTTCCGTCTACACTCATAGATGTCGTCTGCGTCGCTAACGGATCAACGAGGTGCCCTATTACAACTGAGAACACACTTCTGAAGCCGAGAGAGGCGGCGGCGGAACTTGGCCTGAGCTATCCGACGATCAAGCAATGGATTCTGAACGGGAAGTTGGAGACGGTGAAGACGCCGGGAGGCCACCATCTGATCCCGCGGAGTTCGCTGGCGCACTTTCTGAAGAACCGACCTGAACCGGCGGATAAGCGAGAACGCTTTCAGATGGTAAGCGGCCGCAACCAGTTGGTTGGCACAATTGTAGAGATTAAGGTACAGGGTCTGTTGGCGAAGGTCGTGCTATCGATTGGCGACCAGCGGATTACCTCGATCATCACCGCTGACGCGGTCCGCGAGATGAAGCTTCGCAAGGGACAGCGAGCGGCGGCTTTGATGAAGTCGACCGAGGTAATGATTACGCGGGTCTAGACAGGGTAAGCAGCTATTCCTGGTAGACGATGCGTCCTTCGCAGATGGTGTAGCGAACCTTGCCCAGCATGGGAGATCCATCGAAGGGAGTATTGCGGGACTTTGATCGCGAATCGTCTACTCGGAAGGCCCATTCCTCTGTGGCATCGAAGACGACCACGTCGGCGTAGTGTCCGACGCCGAGCGATCCGCGACCAGCGAGAGATGGGATGGTTGCGGGCGTCGTGCTCATCAGTTCGACGATGCGAGTGAGCGAAACTCCGCGCTCTCGGTGGAGGACGCGAAGAGCGAGGCCGAGCGCTGTCTCTAGTCCGGTGATGCCGTTGGGAGCGCGTTCGAACTCCTGCTTTTTTTCGAAGACCGCGTGAGGGGCGTGGTCGGTGGCGATACAGTCTGCGACGCCATCGACCAGGGCCCGAATCATTTGGAGACGGTCCTCCTCTGCGCGCAGAGGAGGATTCATCTTGGCGTGTGTGTTGTATTCGCCGACCGCCTCTTCATTGAGCGCGAAATGATGCGGCGCGATCTCGCAGGTGACGTGCAGGCCTTCGCGCTTTGCCTGTTGGATCTCATGGATAGCGCGTGCGGTCGAGACGTGCTGCACGTGGAGGTGCGGGCGGAGTCCTTCGCTGCGTTCGATCTCCCGAAGTAACTGGATATCACGCTCGACGATACGGGCTTCCGCCTCTACAGGCATGCCGCGGAGCCCAAGACGAAATGCCATGGGCCCTGCGTTCATGCTGCAGCCTCCGGTGAGGCGTGTGTCCTCTGCGTGTTGTGAGACGGGTACCTCTGCGCGGGCCGCGGCGATGAGGGCGGCTCGCATGATGTGGTCTTCGAGTACCGGTTTGCCGTCATCTGTGAAGCCCACTGCGCCTTGGCGGCGTAGGGCTTCAAAGTCGGTGAGCCGCTCGCCCATGCTTCCTATGGTGGCGGCAGGCATAGCAAAGAGCTTAATAACCGAGCCGCGCTCGTCGTCGAGCATCCACTGGAGCTTCTCGACGGTATCGTTGACAGGAACTGTGTTCGGCATTGCGACGACGGATGTGTATCCACCGGCAGCAGCAGCAGCGGTTCCGGTGGTGATAGTTTCCTTGTAGGTCTGGCCAGGTTCGCGCAGGTGGACGTGGACGTCGACCAGTCCGGGAGCGACGATGAGACCCGCCGCGTCGATCGTCTTTGCGGCTTGAACGCTGCCGAGCTGACCAGGAGCTTCGACAGCGGCGACGCGGCCGCCGCGGAGAAGGAGATCGCGATGTGCATCGGTCTGATTGGCCGGGTCGATCAGTCTGCCGTTGAGAATTAGGATGTCGCTCATTTGTTCGAACCTTTGAAGCTGCCTGCGTTCAATGCTCGCGCCAGCAGAGCTGAGCGGGTGGCCAGGCCGTGCGTTACCTGCTCTTCGATGGCGGATTGCGGGCCGTCGGCGACATCGTCGGATATCTCAAGACCCCGAATCATGGGGCCGGGATGAAGGACGAGTGCCGAAGGAGCGTAGGTCAGCAGGCGCTCGCCATTCAGTTGATAGCGTCCGATGTAATCGGCCAGATTGAGCTCCATGCCGGAAAGACGCTCCTTTTGGATACGGAGCATCATGACGACCTGTGACTGGACGAGGGCGCGGTCGAAGTCCCGCTCAATCTCGATTCTCGGGCCCAGGCCGAGGGCATCTTCGGGGAGCAGTCTGGGTGGGCCGCAGAGCAGGACGCGGGCTCCCAGGCGAGGCAGGAGCATGGCGTTAGATCGGGCAACGCGACTATGAAATATGTCGCCGGTGATCGTCACCGTCACACCGTCGAGAGATCGTTCATTGACCGCTGCTGCCTTGGCCGCCCCCTGCAGACGTGTCAGGATGGTGCGCAAATCGAGTAGCGCCTGCGAGGGGTGCTCGTGCATACCGTCACCGGCGTTGAGAACGGGGAGGCCAGTCTCACGCGCGAGTACATAGGGAGCTCCTGAAGAAGAGTGGCGCAGGATGATGCACTCGGCTCCCAAGGCGCGGAGCGTCAGACCAGTGTCCTTGAGACTTTCCCCCTTTTCGATGGAAGAAGACTTGTCGCTGACCAGTGTCGTGGTGGCTCCGAGAGATTTCGCTGCCAGTTCAAAAGAGGTCCGGGTGCGCGTACTCGATTCGTAGAAAAGCAAGGCAATGGTGCGCCCGCGGAGGATCGCAGTGCGCTCTGCATGAGCCAGGGATGCGACTCTGGCGGTTTCTGAGAGTATGGCGGACACATCCGCAACGGGAAGTTGGTTGACGCTCAGAAGGGAACCGGGGGCGTAGTTGGACGTGAGAGAAGCAGATGCACTGACCGTTTGCATTGTTTCGATCAATCCATCCGTTCGACCAACAGGACCTGCTCCTGGCCGTCGACCTCGTTCAGCTTGACCTCAATAATTTCGCGACTCGATGTCGGAATGGAGCGGCCTGTGTAGGTCGCCTCGATGGGGAGCTCGCGGTGTCCCCGATCAATCAGCGCGAGCAGTTGAACGCTTCTAGGGCGCCCCTGGTCGAACAGGGCGTCCAGAGCTGCGCGTATTGTGCGTCCCGTATAGAGGACGTCGTCCACAAGAATGATGTCACGCCCGGTAACATCGAAGCCGATGGTTCCCGGCGTCACGGTAGGCCTGGGGCCGCTGGTGGACAAATCGTCACGGTAAAATCGGATGTCGAGGACACCTGTATCGATAGGGTGTTTTTCGATCTTTTCGATCATTCCCGCCAGCCGTTGAGCAAGCGGGATGCCGCGGCGCTTAATTCCGACCAAGCCAAGGTTCTCGCCGCCGTTATTCTTCTCGACGATTTCGTGGGCCAGACGCACTAGGGTGCGTTCGATCTCTGAGGCCGACATCAGGCGGCCCTTCTCGCGAATCTTCGGTGTGCTGAGTTCCAGGTCTGCGCTCATAGCCTTTCCGCTGATGATATCAGCAGGACGCGGAGGAGTTCGATGTTCGAAGAGGAGGCTATTTCTGGCGACGGGTGCGAAGCAGGCCACCAACCGCACCCCCGACGGTAGACATCAGGATTACGAGTCCGGCCAGCATAGAAAAACCGGCGAGCATGATTCCAGCTTTAAACTCCGGAGAATAGATGAAACGCATCAGGTCGGCAGGTTGAGGGTTGGCCGAAGCGGCCTTTTCGATCTGCGCGCGGAGCTCACTGTCGAAGGACACCATGTGGTGCAGCCCGAAGCGGGCTATCAGTCCTGCAACGGCCATGAAGACGCCGATCGAGGCGATCAGGGCGAGGCCAACGAGAACGCCAATCTTTGTTCCAACTCCGACGTCCATCAGGGCGTCGGGTCGCCGGCGCTGGTATAGGGTGAGGGCGACCATGGAGGCACTGATTGTCCAGAGCCAATTGATAAAGGAGAAGGCGGGCAGGCGAGTAGAAGCCACGCTGAGGAGCCCGGAAACGAGTGCGACCAGCAGCGCGCAGAGAATAGCCGCCTTCCAGTCGATTTGCTGTGGATGTGGCGGGGGAAGCACGCCGGTTGAATCGCCCGATACGGATGTGACCGCCTCCAGGGCATCGGAGAGGTAGATCTGAGGTGCGCCGCAATGAGAGCAGAATGAAGGAGAGTCGTCGCCGGAGAGCAGCGGTTCCTCACAACGATGGCAAAACAATTGCATAGATCAAAGCTATCCCATGCGAAAACCGGGCGGCAAGCCAGCCAACCGGTTACTGGCGCCGATCAGGGTTATCTCCGGCTACGGAAAGACTTCCCGGCAGGTCAAGAACGACGAGGCCGAATTTCGTTCCGGAGTTATCCGGGTCGATGGCAACGATGCGCTGGTGCTGCCTGGAGCCCACTTTGAGTTCAGTCTTTCCGCTCTGATCGGCAGAGACCTCGATATGCTTCTTGTCTCCGTCCGAACAGGTAAGGCCTTGATCGGTTTCGGTAGTGCTGCCTACGGGTTTGTCATGATTGCACTCGATGACGGTGCCGTATCGCTTCATGGCATCGCGATAAAAAGCTGTAACCTGGTCGGGAGTGTCGGGTGTGCGATAGCTTACGGCTTTGACTCGCAATTGAAACCTACCGAAGCTGAGGTTGACATCTGCCGAGCCGTTGTTCTTGTCCTTCTTCACAATCTCCGCCCCGGGATAGACGGGGAGGCCAAAACCGGTAACTTCCTGTTTGTCGCTGGTCTTTACTTCAACACCTCCGAAAGGGGTTGCGACTTTGACGTTTTTGCTGTCGCCATGATCATCTGTGGCAACGCGGCAACCACAGAGGGTCGCGACCGAGAGAAGTGTGGCTGCGAGGGCTGCTGTTTTTGGACTCATTCCGGTCTACCTTTCTTTCAAAGCCATACGCTTGCGGACGACATGAAGTTCCTGGTACGCACGAGACTTTGAGACCTGTCGAGCTCGGTTGACTGCTGTGGGGCTGAGTAAACCCATTGCATTCGTCTAGAAACCATACATGGGTGGGCAAGAGGAGAATACAGGAAGAGCCCTCAAAAGAGGGTCCAGAAGAAATGGCATACTGGATTGCCCCATTACTGTCCTATACTTACGGAAGGGCAGAGGCCTTCTGGATCGCCAGCATGTCGCAGCACCAGACAATTCGGAACAAGACAACGCCTTCTGGGACAGAGATTCCGGATAAGTTGTACTTCCGCATAGGAGAAGTTGCCCGGCTGTGCGATGTTCCGACTTATGTTCTTCGCTTCTGGGAAAGTGAGTTTCCCCAGCTAAAACCCCACAAAGGTGGCACCGGCCAGAGGCTGTATCGCCGGCGCGATGTAGAGACCGTCCTTCATATCAAATCGCTTCTCTACGACGAGGGATACACGATCTCCGGCGCACGGCAGGCGCTCAGGACAGAACAAAAGCAGAAGGCTCCTCAGCTTGCTCTGGATATTGAAGTTGCTCGGCCTTCAGACTCCATCCGGAGCCTTCGTAAGCTGCAGAAGGATATGCGCGACCTGTTGTCCTATCTTTCGCATCCTCCTGTCCGGACCACTGTTCAGAGCATCCGCCGCTCTTCGCGTCCCACCCCTTCTTCGCGGCAACCTGCGAGCGACGATCTGTTTCATCCGGAAAAGGAACTCTAAGGCCCCCGATTTCTTTGGTGTCGTACGTGCTAATTCCCTATATGCATCCGGATACGTGCAAGCTCATGCTGCGGTTTCTTCCTTTGTGATTTCGGAATCAAGCGTGCCGTGGACAGGCGGGGTTTGACGAAGGAATCGGGGGGTGTGGTAGCATCCGGCTCTCGCAGGAGCGGAGAGGTACAGCGCTTCTCCAGACCAGCGAAGTGCGTGAGTAGATGGAGCATCGTTTTCGCTATTCGAATGCACGGAATTGGGGTGCCTCCGTGAAGAAGGTGGATGGCAGGCCGACATTGCCGGCGCAGGCTCTCTGGCGCACCCGTCGGGAGAATGAAGTTTGCCGTTCCCCTCTCGTTTGTAGAAGACACACTGGGAAGTCCTCACAGCCACTCACGGTTTCGGAATCAAGGCGATTACGTGTACATGGAGGGTAGGGTATGAGGGTCTATGCGGGAAATGAGATCCGTAATGTTGCTGTGGTCGGACATGCGCACAGCGGAAAGACGTCACTGATTGCAGCGATGCTGCACGCCGCGAGAATGACGCCGGAGCTCGGCAGAGTTGAGGACGGTTCTGCCGTGACCGCTTACGACGATGAGGAGATTGCAAGGCAGACGACGATGTCGAACGCGGTGGCGTTCGCAGAATGGGATGGCGTGAAGGTGAACCTGATCGATACCCCAGGCTTTCACATGTTTGTCCATGAGGCTCGCGCCGCCATGATGCCGGCTGAATCTGCGCTGGTCGTTGTTAACGCCTGCTCCGGAATCGAAACCATGACAGATCGCGTTTGGAAGTACGCGACGGAGGTAGCCCTTCCGCGGGCGATCGTAATTAACCAGGTCGATCACCCTAAGGTGGACGGGAGACACTGTCGGAGACAGATGATTGATGCCATGCACGCCCATTGGGGAAGGCAGGTCGTTCCGCTGGAACTGCCCATCATTGACGAGCAGGGCTTTCACGGAGTGGTGGACCTGGTCACGATGAAGTCGTACCTCTATCGAGCAGACGGAAGCGGTCGTGGGGAGGCAGGCCCCATTCCGGCAGCCCTTCAAGAGGAGAGCAGGCAGGCGCACGAGGAGTTAGTAGAGATGGTTGCGGAGGGAAAAGATGAGCTGATGGAAGAGTTCTTTCGCGAAGGTACGATTCCTGAAAAACATCTGACTCAGGCGTTGCACGACGCGATGCTCGAAGACAGGATTTTCCCCGTGCTTTATACAAGCGGTTTGAAGAATATTGGCACGGACCATCTACTGGATTTTCTTAAGATTTACGCTCCTGCGCCGGTAGAGCGCGAACCGATTGCAGCGCGCGCTGCGACCCTGATGCCTGCCAGTCACACGAATGGTGAGCTGAAGCCGGGAGACGGCATGGGACAGGAAGAGATGGTGATGCGGCCCATGACCGACGATGAGCCTCTGGCGCTCTACGTGTACAAAACGATGACCGACCCGTTCGCAGGGCGTATTTCGTTCTTTAAGGTTGTCAGCGGAGTGGCAAAGAACGATACCGCCATTGAGAACTTCACACGGCACGAGATGGAGCGTCTCTTGCATCTCTCTGTGATGCAGGGACGCAAGCCGACCGAGATCGCTGAACTGCATGCCGGCGACCTGGGAGCTGTCCCGAAGCTGCGCTCCACCTTAAGTGGCGATACGCTTGGAGATAAAGCACACGAGATCTTTCTCGAGCCTGTTGCTATTCCAGAGCCTGTGATGACCTACGCGATTGAGCCGAAGTCGCGTTCGGACGAAGACAAGCTCGCCCCTGCGCTCCACAAGCTGATGGAGGAGGATCTGATGGTGCGCTTCTTCCGTGATCCAGCTACGGGAGAGTTTCTGGTTGCCGGTGCAGGGCAGACACACATTGAAGCGATTGTCTCCAAGCTGAAGAAGCGCTATCACACGGAAGTAACGTTGAAAGCACCGAAGGTGCCGTATCGCGAGACCATACGCGGCCACGCAGAGGCTCAGGGCAGGCACAAGAAGCAGACAGGAGGCCACGGACAGTTTGGCGACTGCAAGATCCGCATGGAACCACTTCCGCGCGGCAGCGGGATTGTCTTCGTCAACAGCATCTTCGGTGGAGCGATTCCGAAGCAGTACATTCCAGCAGTGGAAAAGGGAATCCATGAATCTGCGGCCCGTGGATTTCTAGCAGGTTATCCCGTGGGGGACTTCAAAGTAACTCTCCTTGATGGAAGCTACCATGATGTGGACTCGAGCGAGATGTCGTTCAAACTCGCCGCTCGTCTGGCCTTCCGTAAATGCATGGAACAGGCAAAGCCTGCCTTGCTGGAGCCGGTTATGAAGGTAGAGGTGGAAGCGCCAGAAGAGTTTGCAGGAGCGTTGATGGCAGATCTCAACGGTCGCCGCGGTCGCGTGCAGGGAATGGAGAGTTCCGGGGGAGGCACTTTGATTCGTGCGGAGGTACCGCTGGCAGAGATGCTTAGCTACGGTTCTTCACTGACCTCAACGACACAGGGACGCGGCACCTTCAGAATGGATATGGATCACTACGATCTTGTCCCGCAGCAGTTGGCAGAAAAGATTGTGGCAAACTCGAAGCATTCAGGGACAGATTCAGATGAATGAGTTTTCGATCGCCGATCGGGTCGACTATGAATTCTTAGTAAGTTAGGGTATTGGAAAGCCTCATCGAGAGTGTGCTGTAACGCGGCGAGCATTGGAAACCAACGCCATGGTGTGTTTGCGCATCCATGAGGTAAAGTCCCGTGGGGAGAATCAGTCAATAAAGACCTGGTTATGAACGAATTCCAACGTCCTGCGAAGGCCCAGAGTCCTTGGCTGGAGCGGCTGCGGGCGCTTCGCAATGTTCCCCCTGTGCTGAACATCCTGTGGGAGTCTGGGCCGTGGGTCGTTACCTGGGGGCTGATTCTTCGCGTCTTCGTATCATTATTGCCGTTTGCGATTGCCAAGGTTGCGGCATACATCCTCAACGACATCACCAATGCACTTCACGGCCAAAAGCTTGCCGGCAACTTCTGGATTCTGGTTGGTGCCGAAGTCGGGCTGAACGTCGGAGTAGGCCTGCTGATGCGCGCCATCGACTACACGGATGCCCTGCTGGCGAATCGATACACCCAGCACGTGAGCGTGCGTGTGATGGACCAAGCAGCGAAGCTGGATCTTACAACATATGAAGATCCGCTCTTTTACGATCGCCTGGAGCGCGCACGCGTGCAGGCGACCGACCGCCTGGTCTTGATCCAGCAGATGGGTCGACTGGTGCAGCAGGTCATTACAACGATCACCTTCTCCGCGGCGCTGGCATTAGCCTCTCCATGGCTCATTGGTCTGCTTGCGCTTGGAGTGCTGCCGTCGTTTTTGGGCGAGACTCACTTTGCATTTCTCGGATACGCGAAGAACTTTCGGCAGACCCCGGCCAAGCGCCAGATGGATTATCTGCGGCAGGTCGCCGGTAGTCGCGAAGGCGCCAAAGAGGTCAAACTCTTCGGACTGCACCAGTTCTTTACGGAACGCTTCAAGACGCTGGCCAATCAGATATATCGAGAGGACGTGGCGCTTGCGCGATCGAAGCTTTTTATCGGCGGCCTGTTGGGAATAATTGGAACGCTGGGGTATTACGGCGCATATGTCTATGTGATCTGGAGAACGCTGGGTGGCCACTATGACATCGGGCAGTTCTACTTCCTGACGACGGCGATTCAGCAGGCCAGCTCGAACCTGCAGCAGGTGTTTTCAACTGCGTCGGGTATCGCGGATCAGGCGCTGTTTCTGACGGATTTGCTGGCGTTCTTCGAAATGAAATCCACGGTCGATCCGAATCCGCAGGGGTGCAAGTTCCCTGAGTATATTCATGAGGGATTTGAGTTTCGGAATGTTTCCTTCGCGTATCCGGGCACGACACGCCGTGTGTTGAAGGACTTCAATATGAAGTTACGGCGCGGAGAGCGTATTGCGCTGATTGGCGAGAATGGCCAGGGCAAGACGACCATCGTCA
>Ga0164242_10001390_pt1 | contig 28652 bp, 34 predicted proteins | sample OricomgcompostMG_FD_108783 | JGI IMG/M metagenome (GOLD analysis project Ga0164242, IMG submission 108783) | Miracle-Growth compost microbial communities from Emeryville, California, USA - Original compost - Miracle growth compost (MG) ...
CCGCGCAGGGTTACGGTTGTCTTGTGCAAGTAGTAAGTCACACCCTTTGAGTTTGTGTGCTTGTAAGCCATTGGTCTTATACCTCCTTTAGTGCTATACAAGAGTAAGAGTACCGCCTGGGGCCGCCTCTGTCAACACCTACAGCCCTCTGTTGCGGATTTTGAGAATGATTCGGAGGATCAGCAGGCCGACAAAACGACCGATAATCATCAAGAGAATCAAGACGCACGCCAGTACCGAAAAGCCGGCAAAATCAGGCGACCACAGAGGTGAAACGAAGCTATGACTATAGGCATCCGCTTTGGGTAGAGCCAGCGTATTCGTCAGCGTGGCGCCCGACGGATACGAGTTCAACTGGTCGATGACGCATTGCTGATATGCCAGTGAATAATGGCCGAGATCGGCGTATTTCGGTGCGCAAACCTTTTGGGCTTTGAGGAAAATATTGCCATTGGGATTGTCATCACTACTGGCACTACTGAGCGCCGCCTGGGAATCACGCTTATATTGGTTTTCCAGGTAAATCGTGCCCATATTGGTGTTCATATGAGCGGTGACGAAGCGCTGCAGATCGTAGAGCCGTGCTTTGATGGCGTTTTGATCGCCCACTTGGTCCGCCTGCAAAACTGCGGCCCGACGCTGTTCCATACCGATATTGTTCAGCCGCAAAAAGGTGGCGGCAACCGCAATGCAGAGCAACAGCAAAATGACCAGCTGCCATGTTTTGACGTGCTGGAGCTGCCTGATACTTCGCCGAACCTGTCGCCTGTCTGCCACAAAGACCTTTCCCACCGTATTTTACTGCTATCAGTATAGCATGCAGCTAACGGTATAGCCGGAAACGCGTACCGAGGACGATCAGGAAATAGGCAGCCGTCACCACGAAAAATAGCTGCAAAGCATGGACCACATCCGGCAATAGCAATACGAGCCCGAGCAATGTGAGAGCCGCCAGCATATCACCGATGTTCAATGCGACTTCTATCAGATACAGATAGGCGATACGATGCCGCGACAAATCTGCCGTGTCGAAAAGGCCGCGCAGGAAGGTCATGGTATAGCCGGTGGTAGCGACTTCGTTGCTGATGTTGGCAGCCGCCACGCCAGCTGCCGATGCCACGAACGGGCGGAACAGATGCGTCGCAGCGTTGGCAATGGTCGCGACTTTCAGCAGATCGCCGCCATGACGCCAATCGATGATCCGGCCAAACGACCAGGCAGCTAAAAATGACGTAACCACAGTAATTGAGGCGAAAAAGCCGATTTTGAGGTAAATATCGCTACCCGAACCGGCAAACACCACGATGGCGAGAAACAGCGCCCAGACGCCGAGGCTGGCAAAATTATCGAATCCGACCGCTGTTTCGGCCACGACCGACCGGCGCGCCAGATGCCACGGAAAACCGCGAAACGACAGTTTTTGGTGCTGCTGAACCGGCTCGCGTGTCCGGAGCAGCGGAATTGCCGCCGTGGCGAAAAGAATCGCCGAAAACCACATCATTGCCTCTGGTGACAACAAGAAGGCGATTGCCCCACCGACGAACGGGCTGATGCTGGCCGTAAACCGCTCGAGAATCTGCATGTAGCCGATTTCCTTGCCAGCGTGGTCGGCGTGTTTGACCTTGGAAAAATCAACCATATAGGACAGATCGTAAATCACCATGGAAATCCCCTGGAAAAAACCGAACACGGCTAGCGCCGGCACGCCATAGTGCGGCACGAGCGAAAAGCCGATCAGCGCTGGAATATACAGCAGATTGCCCACCAAGATACCGTGTTTTGGTCCGAACCGTGCCACGAACTTGGCCGATGGATAGGCCGCCACGAACGCTCGAAAGGCGAAGCTGATTGCCATATACACCGCGATGAATTTTACCGAATAGCCCTGTTCGTACAGGTACAGCGCAATGAACAGCCCGATCATCTGCTGGGCCAAAATACGCATGGTGCGCGACGCATACAGTTCGGCAACCTCGGAAAAATTGGCATACCGCCAGAAATGACGACGCCGAAGCAGACGATGAATGAGCAGTTGAATCATGTTTGTTTGGTACCCTTTTGTCTGCATTATTATACCACTGTCGAGGTGTTGGACTCTTTTCATCCGAACCAATAACTATCCTCGCTGACCCATCTGGAGATTCCTGACGCTTTGCTCAAGATTCTCCAGTGGGTCACGTTGGTGAGGAGGGAAAGAGCCAAGCACCGATCATCAGGTATACTATAAACATGAACATCTACTTCAGTGGCATCGGTGGCGTAGGGCTCGGCCCGCTGGCGGAAATCGCGCTCGATGCTGGCTACGATATCGTCGGCTCCGACCCCAAAGAAAGTCTGATGACCCAGCAGATGCAAGAGCGCGGTGTGCAGATCGGTACCGACCAATCGGGAGCATTTTTGGCAGCAGCACACCAAAAACAACCGGTCGATTGGTTCGTCTATACCTCTGCCCTCGCTGCCGACCACCCAGAACTCGTATTGGCACGACAACTGGGCATCCGCACGTCAAAACGCGACGAACTGTTGAGCCATATCGTTGCCGAAAAAGGCCTGAAACTGATTGCCGTTGCCGGTACGCACGGCAAAACGACCACCACGTCACTGTTCGTATGGGCCTTGCAGCAACTCGGCATCCCCGTTAGTTACTCAATCGGTACCACCTTGCCATTTGGGCCAAGCGGCAAATTTGACCCTGCCAGCGAGTATTTCGTGTACGAATGCGACGAATACGACCGGAATTTCTTGCAGTTTCATCCGTATCTGGCGCTCATCCCATCGCTCAGCTACGACCATCCCGATACCTACCCTACCAAAGAATCATACGTGGCAGCGTTTCGTGAATTTTTACAGCAGAGTGATGCCAGCATCCTGTGGCAACATGAAAGTGAGCAATTGGGTGAGCTATCGAACGCTTGGGTGCTGCATAGTAGCGATGTGGCGCCGCTGACGCTGCCCGGCGCACATGTCCGGCGTAATGCCAGTTTGGTCGTAAAAGCCCTGGAACGACTCGGCATCCCTGGCGATGTTTTGGGTGCACTCAATCGGTTCCCTGGTGTTGACCGCCGCTTTGAGCAGCTTGCGCCAAATCTCTACACCGACTACGCAGTCCATCCCGTCGAAATCGCCGCTACGCTCGCCATGGCGCGTGAATTGAACCATGATGTCGTCCTCGTGTATCAACCGCATCAAAATGTCCGTCAGCACGAAATTGCCGACCAATACACCAGTGACGCATTTCAAGACGCGGCCGAAATCTACTGGCTACCAACCTATCTGACCCGCGAAAATCCTGCGTTGGCCGTTTTGACGCCAGAAGATCTCGCGAAAAACATCCAGTCCGAAAAACTACATGTCGCCGATTTGAACGACGAACTCTGGCAACGCATCACCGAGGCGCGCGATCGCGGCGCACTGGTGCTGTGCATGGGTGCTGGCACGATCGACGGTTGGGTACGGCAGCAGCTTACGACTGTCCAGCACTAATATCATGGATGAATTCTTCGAAAAAGAATGGGTCGCGGAAGAAGACGCGGGCGATGATTTGTTCGACCGCTGGCGCCAGCGTAACTTTGTGTAATTGGCGCGGGTGCACCCACTTTTGATCGCTTGCGGGTGTAACGTCGTCGCTTTGCAGCGCAAAAATATGCACGAACGTGACTGTCAGCGGCGCATCATTATCAAACACACGAATATAACAGTCACCGACCTGTTGCATCTTTGGATGCTCGATACCCGTATGGTGGCTCACTTCCCGCTCGGCCGCATGCGCCAGCGATTCCTCGTCCAAGTAGAGCTTGCCGTTCGGCAGCGTCCAGGTATCGATATAGGGTTGCTTGGTGCGATGCTGTAGCAAAATGCCGCCGTCACTGTTCTGCACCACGAACATGGTAATCATTTTGGGCTGCTGATAGGCAAAGTTACCATCGTCGTCGAGCCGGTCGACATATGCAAGCCCCAGTGGGCTGAGCGTATAGCCGTCGCCCGTCCACTGAATCAGGTCGTTTTTTTGCAGCAGTTTCAAATGATAGCTAAAAAGATTGGTTTTGACCTTTGGCGGCTGCAAATCGCGAAATCGTGCGACCCCATGGTATGTCAGGTAACTCAAAATGTATTTCTGTATATCGTGTTTTGCTACTGTTACTGACATAGTATTTGAGTCAGATTATACGCTTTTTTATGACCAGCACAACTCATGATGCGCCGACAGTCAAAGTTCTTGGCTGAACTGTTCGAAAAACAGTTTGCCTGATCGCATTGTCGGGACCTTTGGTGCAAGCAGCTTTGTGGCATGAGCAGCGTCGTCAAGATCGTCAAGGCGGCGCCACTGCAAGCCGGTTTCCGTAAGCGGTATATCCGACTTTTTTGCATGAATAAGGAAAATATGCATCAACGTTTTCATGAGATTGAGGCCTTCATGCGTGATTGTCATGTAGCAATCACCGACGTGGTCAATCGCTGTCGGTGTAAATTTGACCTTTTCTTGAATTTCACGTCGTGCCGCGTCTTCGATCGTTTCATCGTCCATATGTGGCATACCAGCAATAAATGTCGGGCGATTGATCATCGGCTGCGATGTTTTATAGCGAATGAGCGTCTCGCCGAATTCATTCACGATAATACTCATCGTCATAATTTTTGGCTGCTGGCGCGGTTTCTTATTGACCGACGAGATACGGTCGACATACACGATGCCCGCCAGCGACAATGTATAGCCTTTGGCCGTTTTTTCTAACATGCCATGTTTCAGCAGTTGTTTGAGATGATAATTAAACAAGTTACTGTCAGTCTGCGGTGGGCGCAAATCACGAAATCGCGCGTATTCGTTGTGCCGCAAGACGTCCAAGATAAATCGTTGGATGTGATGCGTCGGATGATAATTCTTGTCAATCATATTTGAGTCAAATTGTACTTTCTATACAGCAGCAGGTCAATAAAATATGCTGAAAATATCCCTGTTACATAGCATCGATAGGAATAGAAAGGATACGCATGGAAAAATTACATGCAAAAAGTATTGACCAAATTGAACTTGAATTTGAACCGCCAATCGAGCGAGAAGCGTCGCGTTTGAGCCCAGCGGCAATCGCGCTTGAGCTCGGGTCAATATGCATGAAGTTCGCCCGCGTCGAGCGTGTGCCGCGCTACGACGACTACGAACGAGAGAGTGACGTTGAACATAGTTTTATGCTATCCATGGTCGCGACCGAACTTGCGCATCTCTACTATCCCGAACTCGACAAACAGCTCGTGGGAGAATACGGCCGCGTTCACGACTTAATCGAAGTTGCGACAGGAGACATCGCGACCTTTAACCTGACGGCCGACGAACTTGCCGCAAAGGAAGCGGCCGAACATGCCGCACTCGATGCGTTACTGGACCAACTACCTCCCTATACCGCCTCGCTACTCGCAAGCTATGAGCTGCAAGCAGATCTCGAAGCTCGTTTTGTCCGAGCTGTCGACAAGCTCATGCCGGTAGTCGTCGACATTATCGGCCAAGGAAGTCACGTGATGCATGAAGACTACGGCGTTACAGAACTTGCAGATCTAAAAAGCAGCCACGAATCACTCCATGCAAGAATCGCGCAAAAGTTCGGTGAATTCGCCACGATCATTCGCGCACATCGGCAGCTATGCGACCTCTTCGAAAAAGAGTTTACTGTTACGTAAAATAAGTCAAATATATTAGCTTATATATAGTTTTACTAGTGTTATTGTTATATATTTTGAGTCAAATCATCCCTACCATGATATAAATTGCTTTTTATGACCATTTATTGTACTATCAACCTGTCTCGCATAACTTGCGTGCACCTTTCACATTCTCTGCATTCGGACGGAGCAGCATGAGCGTTAACCATATCAACCTTGACCGCAATAAAATCGAATCCGGTGTCGTCTTTGACATCGGACCCGGCAGACTTGAAGGCCTGATAGGTGTCGGTGAAGCCGGCCACCCCATCAGAGAACGCATCGCGTTCAATCCGACCGGTCATCGACGCGTCTGCGCGACTGGCGACAACGAATTGCTCTGGCTGCCAGACTCTTCGGACTCCCAGCAAATCAGATGCGGGAGACGTGTCGTGTTTCAACGACAGCCTGACAACAAAGGTGCCGTCGGGCTCTGGACCTCAGTGCGCGAGTACCTGCGTGTCCTTGCATTCGTAGACAGTCCGGAGCGTTATGTCATCAGCTACGAAGATGAAGACGGAGACAAAGAAGAGTGGGTTGGCGCGTACAGCGAGGGCTTCAAGCGACGCATCGATATCGAAGGGGAGTTTCCGAGCCAGCCAAACGACCAGCAAACCGTCTGGCAATACGACAGAACAGGTGAAGCCGTGTTAGCACAACCTCTCCTCTCGATGGAATCTTTGTTTCACCGGCTCAGACATGCCAGGGCATTCTGAAAATCTTTGCAGAGCATATGCCGGAAGGCGCGCCATTTTTAGCGCGCCTTCCGGAATTCCCAAAACTTACGAATATCGCCGGTTTTGGAAATGATTTCACAAAACTCGTCTTTCTACCGTCAAGATTTTGGCGACACAAAGACGAGGACAGAAGGGATGAGCCGACTGGAGCCTCGTATGTATTCAAGGAATACTGATAAAGCAACGAAAGCGGGACTCGTATTGTCCATGAGTCCATCTCGTATGCAGACGAATGCCTTCTCGGGCAAGCGCCTTCTTGGCGCGGCTACGGACACGGTCATTCCACCGCAGGGCCCGTATGATGGCGGCGTCATGCAGTATTTCCGTGTGACCTTCAAGCAGTTTGCGCCTTACAAGTCGGCGTGCATCGGTAACTGCAGTTTCGGCTTTGAAAGCTCTGCCGCGAGCAACGATCAGCTCAACGTAAGCATCGCCGCGTTTCGCCTTGAGCTTCTTAATAACCTTTCGCTCGCGCTTCTTGGCCTTCTTCCCTTGCTTTTTCTGTTTTTTGGCTTGTTGGCCAAATAACTCCTTGTAAGCAGCTGCCGTCATGACTCACTCACCTCTTCTGTCAAAAAACACCGTCACCACCCCTCACCGGATGGTATCGACGGTGTTGGTGGTTAGGTAGGGATAGTTAAGCGTTATTTTGCGTGATTGGCAAGCATGGGCGGTAAGGCTTTCGCGAATTGCGTGATGCGGCCTTCGCCGAGCCAGCGCTGTTCGTAGGTTGTTTGGATTTTGTAATCGTCGCTCAGTTTCGAGTCGTGCAAATCGAACGATAGTTCATCGATGCACCATTTTTCTGCAACCAATTGTTCGAGGCTCCACTGGAAAAACTCGGGGTTGTCGTGTTTGACCAACAGCGCACCGCTTGGGCGGAGTGCCTGTGCGTAAATCTTCAAAAAATGCGGGTGTGTCATGCGACGGCCAGCGGCGCGCTTTTTGGGGAACGGATCGGCAAAGGTTGACCATACCTCGGTAACTGCATGTTCGTCGACAAGCTCCAACAATTGGTCGGCACGTGCCCGTACGAACCAAATATTCGCAAGACCTCGTTCTGTCGCTAGCGCAGCGCCCTTTTGCAAACGATCGGCTTTAACGTCAATCGCCAGAAACGTTTGCTCTGGATGACGCGTGGCAAGCTCCACCGCGAACAATCCGGTGCCCGCACCAAGCTCAACCACATCGACGGCACGTTTGGTCCATTCGTCCAACTCAAAACACAGCGGCGAATTGGCAAATAGCGCAAATTTATACTTTTTGCGCTTTCTGGTAATGATGAAATCGGTGGGGTCTACCTCTAAGGTGCTCATGCTATACTCGTATTTATGGAATCGTTGCAAGTGTGGCTCAAGGCCCATGATGACATCTGGAGCCCGTTCGCTACTTGGTTTAACCAGCATATCACAGCTGTGATTGTGATTCTTATTGCTGGTGCGATTGCCTACTATGTTGGCGGCAAACTTCTGACCGCATTGGTCAAACGGCTGGTCAAAACCGGCCGGCACCGTGAATGGCATCACAAAGACATTGAGAAACGCCAGCAAACGCTTGGTGTCGTCGTCAGTAACGTCTGGCATATTTTTATTGTGATCGTGGTGTGTATCTCGTTGTTCCGCGAAGCCGTCGTAGACGCCGATGCGCTTTTGACGCCACTTTTCGCGAGCGCCGGTGTGATCGGCGTGGCACTTGGTTTTGGCGCGCAATCAGTCGTCAAGGATTTTTTGGCCGGCCTGTTCATCATCGGTGAAAACCAATACCGCGTGGGCGACATCGTGACACTTGGCGATGCCAGCGGCACTGTCGAGCGCATCGGCAACCGTACCACCGTCGTTCGCGACATCGACGGCAACGTCCACTACATCCCAAATGGTTCGATCGTGCACGTTATCAACAAAACGATGGGCTACAGCATGGCGCGCTTTGTCATCACCATCAGCCCGGCATCGGACATCAAACAGGTCTCGCTCATAATCGACGAAGTCGGCAAAAAGCTGGCCGGCGAAGACAAATGGAAAAACAAGATTCTGGAACCACCAGCTTTCGTATCGGTTGGTGACTTCACCGCGAAATCGCTCGAAATCATCGTGGCTGGTAAAACACAGCCGTCCGATCAGTGGGCCGTCGTCGCGGAAATGCGTCGCCGTTTACTGCAAGCGTTTGAAACGTCCGAGATCGATTTGGCACCGTAGGTTACTGGTTTTGTACGGTAGTTACGCTTGGATCGTCGATGCCGAGCGCTTGGTCGCTGAGCGCACTGTTGTCAAAAACATTTGAATTGCTAACCGATTTGACCTGTTTTGCATAGAGCTGTTGGAACTGGTCAATCGTGCTGGCGTCGACCGGACCATCTGTCGAAAATGCTTCGAAAGTATCCGATTGATCGACTTCTTTTTGAATCGACTTGAACCCAGGGCGACTGGCGTCGAGTAGTGAATCACCACTCGACGTATACATCGCCATGCTCGCAACGACCAACAAAAAAGCAATGACGATGCTACCACCAACAAAGATGACAAGCTCTTTACGATACCATGGCTTTGATACTTGCAATTCTGGTGTTGGCAATGACTCGTTCATGACTTTGCCTCGTTCGTTTGTGACGAGAAATGCTGGTCTTTGAACTGTTGCACTTGTTGCTGGTACTGTGCGATGAGACTGGAAAGTTTGTCTGAACTTGTCCGTACTTGCTCGCGCGCCGTGCGAACATCGATGACCGCATCATAAAAACCGACGGGCTGCTTGGTGCAATCAATACCGAGCGCAGTCGTCATCGAATTATCATAATTTTTATAGGCAGTGCGAAAATCAGTCAGCGCCGCGTTGTAGTCACTGGCTGTTTTTACAAGCTGGGTCGCATCGTAACGATTAAGCGTCAGACGGCTGTTGAGGCGGGCCATCAGTTTGTCGCTAATCGAAAAGTACATTTGATTACGATTGATATAGATCGGTGAATCATTGGTGTGAATCTGGCTGAGCGTCGCCAGTGCGGTTTGACAGTTCGCCTTGATACGAGCAATGTGAGCGTCAGTCATCGTGCTCGCAGCCTGCGCGAATACCGGCGCACCAGCAAACACGGCCGCCATCAGCGCCAACGTAAGCGTTCGTTTCAATCTGAACTTCATGCTTTCCTATTATCCCGTGTCGCCTCTATTTGGTCAAATAGACCATATCGTCGTCAATTATGACCAAGCCGTCGGCTACCAGACCGCTCAGTGCCAGCTCAAAACGAGTATCGCCATCGTAGCGCGCCACAAGCATCGCCACGGTCGTCTCGCCTTCTGTCAGAATCGCGATAATCTGCCCACGAACTTCACGCACACTGCCTTTGAGCGGCGATTGCTTCACGTAATGTTTGCTCCGCGCTGGCTTGATACCTTGCTTTTTCAGATATACTCCATAATCCATGAGTGACCAGTAAAACTCACGTGGATGTTTATGGTCAATCGTGTCTTCAAGCAATTTGCGAATGTCTTTATCGTCAACCGTATCACTATCCGCAAAAAAGTGATGGATATAAACGGCTCGCACGTTGGTTTCGATGAAAATTGCTGGCTGGTTATAGGCATACGCCAAAATCGCACCAGCCGTGTTTTTACCCACGCCAGGCAGTGCCACAAGCCCTACTTCGTCTTGCGGAAATTCACCAAGCTCGACAATCTTTTTGGCTGCCTCGTGCAAAAATTTTGCCCGACGGTTGTAGCCCAAACCCTGCCACTGCACCAGCACGTCGGCTAACGGCGCAGCCGCCAATGCCCGTTCGTTCGGAAATCGTTTTATGAACGCTTCAAATTTCGGCACAACCCGATCAACCTGCGTCTGCTGCAGCATCAGTTCACTGACCAGTACATAATACGGCCGCGTGTCCTGCCGCCATGGCATGTCGCGATATAGCTCTTCACCCATCTGGCGCAGCAAGCGTTGAAACTCGTCATTGGTCATATCCACGAGTATAATAGATATATGACGACATATGTACTCGCAGGTGGATGTTTTTGGTGCTTGGACGCCGTGTATCGTGGTGTTAAAGGCGTGACAGAAGTCGTGAGCGGCTACGCAGGCGGCGACATGGCAAATCCGTCGTACGAGCAAGTTTCGAGCGGCCGCACTGGCCACGCCGAAGCAATCAAAGTGACGTTTGACGAATCTATCGTCCCAGCTGAGACGATTCTGGATATATTCTTTTTGATTCACGATCCGACGACGCTTAATCGCCAAGGCAACGATGTCGGCACGCAATATCGTTCCGCGATGTTTTATGCGGACGACACGCAGAAAGCCGCGTTCGAAGCAGCTATCACACGTGCCAAAACGCACTGGGATGATCCGATCGTGACAGAGCTGACAAAGCTCGACGTATTCTACCCTGCCGAGGATTATCACCAGGATTATTTCAATAAGAATCCAGGCAACGGCTATTGCTCAATCGTCATCGCCCCCAAAATCATCAAAGCGCGCAGCGCCTACAAGGAGTGGTTTACATGAAAATTACCAAATATGAACACGCGTGTTTTGTCGTCGAAGATAACGGTCAGGTGCTGGTGGTTGACCCAGGTGCTTACACGACAGATTTCGTCGTGCCAAGCGGCGTTGTGGCTGTTGTCGTCACTCACGAGCATCCGGACCATCTGGATAAAACGCATTTACAAGCTGTCGTGGCGGCGAACCCCGATGCGATCGTCATCGCGCATAGCGACATCACGTCGCAGCTTAATGATTTCAAAACACAGTCTGTTGTGGCTGGCGAAGGTATAAAAGTGGGAAACTTTGCACTGGAATTCTATGGCGGAACGCACGCAACAATCTACCCAGAGCTGCCGCCAGTCGCCAATCTTGGCGTTCTCATCAACGGCCGAATTTACTACCCCGGCGACTCATTTGCGTTGCCAGAACGCAATGTCGATGTTTTAGCCCTACCCGTTTCGGCGCCCTGGATGAAATTAAGCGAGGCGATCGATTTTGCAAAAGCAGTGAATCCGAAAGTGATTTTTCCTACGCACGATGCGGTACTATCTGACTTTGGCAAAGGCTTGCCGGATAGGCTGGTGCCGTCGTTTGTATCGAACGTTGAATACAAGCGTCTTCACGAACCACTAGACGTGTAAAACCGGCAATCCTCGAAGAAGAATTGCCGGTTAACCGATAGGGACAGTCGACGCGACGTTGCGTGGCCATTAGTTACTAGAGCCCAGCGTGCACTGGTGAAATGCTCAGAACGCGGTGGATCGCAACCCGCTCAAGCCGGTGCAGTGTTTCACCGTACCCGCGGTCATGCAACAGAATCATCTGACCGTTTTCTGCAAGGCCGATATGGCCATGCCCGAACTCGTCCAGATAGAAGTCTGCTGCATGGCCCTTGATGGTCGCTCGCCGAACGGTGTAGTACATACCCCTCAGGAAGAAGGGAACGCCACTGACATCATCGACGTGTACGAATGGCACGAGTGCCACTTCGTACGACGCATCGACCTTGGCATGTTTGCCATCAGCGTCAGCGGTCGTCACATGCACCATGAACGTATTCGTCCAGACGTCCAACTTGAACGCAGCGTGCAGATCATCGATTGTTTCAACAGCTAACACGTCACCAGACGTGGCTACGCTTGTCATTGTTATTTCCTCTCGGTTCCTCCTAGCGCACCATACGCCTGGATGGGTCGAGTCTACACCTCAATTGGCAATCTGTCAAATATAAAATACCGCTTCTCGTATGAGCGGCATTTTATATATGGTAATTCGATTCTAGCGCAGGCCTTTTTCGGCGTCTTTTTTGATCGTGCCTGCGGTTGCTTTGGCATCGTCTGCCACGCGGCGGGCACGAGTGCGGGCCTCGCCACCAAGTTCCATGGCCTCAGCCGCGATTCGCTCCGCCGACGCTTTGGCGCTCCGACCGAATTCGGCTGCTTCCTTGCCGGCAACGTCTGCACTCTTCTTGAGCGTTTTCTTGCTTTCATCGGCAACATCTTTTAGTTTGTCTGCTTTGACGCGTGCCTTGGCTCGTGCGTCGTCGGCCTTACGTTTGATGTCTTCGCGCGTTTCCTTGCCGCTCTTTGGTGCGAGCAAAATACCTGCGACAAAACCACCGACGGCTGCAAGTGTGAGTTTGACTACTTTTGACATAATAATTCCTCCTTTACCTACGAAATACATCGACAACGGTCGAAAATAATTTGACTGGGCTGAGCCATTCTGTCGCCTGAGCGACATGGTTACTGACCGACTCGATATTCTTTGCAATTCGATTCAATCGGAGAAGCAGAACCGTCACCGATGCCAACAGTATGACAATGACGACCGACAAAATGATAACCGTGATGGTCAGAAGCACTATGATTGTTGAACTATCGCTCATAGTTTTATTATAGTCCCATTGGAACAACATTTCATTGTTTTATTAACATCAAATGATGTTAAAATAACAACTACTTCTCAAGTATCTTCAGTGACAACTCATCGAGCTGCTTGGCATCGACAATGCTCGGCGAGCTCATCATGGCATCGACGCCAGAGCCGTTCTTTGGAAAAGCGACGACTTCGCGAATGTTGTCTTCGCCCACAAGTTCCATGAACATGCGATCGATACCAAACGCACAACCAGCGTGTGGCGGAGCGCCGTATTTGAACGCGTTGATCATGGCACCGAACTTGGCTTCGACATAAGCCTTGTCGTATCCAAGCACGTCGAATACTTTATACAGCGTTTCGGGGTTGTGGTTACGCACGCCGCCGGAACAAATTTCGTAGCCGTTCATGACCATATCGTACTGGTCGGCAACGATATCAAGTTTGTTTTCGGTCGCATCGATAGCCTCGCTGCCACCACGCGGCATACTGAATGGGTTATGGCCGAAATCAAGCTTGCCGGTCTTTTCATCGAGCTCGTAAAACGGAAAATCAACGATCCAGGCAAGCGCAATCACATTTGGATCTTTCAGATTGAAATGTGTCGCGAATTCACTGCGCAGCCGACCGAGCACTTTGTTGACAACATCGCGTGCGTCGGCACCAAAAAACAGCGTGTCGCCATCTTGTGCGCCAGTCTTGTCTTTGATTGCCACGAGCTCATCCGCGGACAAGAATTTCGCAATCGGTGATTTTGCCTCTCCATTTTCATAGGATATGTAGGCAAGTCCGCCAGCGCCTTCGCTTTTTGCGATGTCGGTGAACGAATCGATTTGTGACCGGCTCAGACCAGCGCCACCCTCGACGCGAATCGCTTTGACCGCACCGCCACTGGCAATCGTGTTTTTGAACACGCCGAATCCGGTACTTTCCAGTTCATCAGTGAGTTCGATGAGTTTCATGCCAAAACGCAAATCGGGTTTGTCAGAACCATATTCTTCCATCGCCTGTTTGTATGGGATACGTGGAATGTCGCTACTGAGCAGCGTTTTGCCAGCGAAATCAGTTGCCAGTTGCGTGATAAGCGGCTCCATAAGCTGGCGGATTGTTTCGCCATCGCTGACGAATGCCATTTCGACATCGAGCTGATAGAACTCGCCATACAACCGGTCAGCACGGGCATCTTCGTCGCGAAATGCCGCCGCTAGTTGATAATAGCGAGGTACGCCGCCGACCATCAGCAGCTGCTTGAACTGCTGTGGCGCTTGTGGCAACGCATAAAATCTACCTGGGTGCAGTCGTGCCGGCACCAAAAAATCACGAGCACCTTCGGGACTGGAATTCGCCAGAATCGGCGTCGTTACCTCGATGAAATCCTGCGCGTCCATATACTCGTGCATGCGGCGGTACATGTTGGCGCGCTGTCGCAGCCGCTGCTGCATTTTCGGCCGACGCAGGTCGAGGTACCGATACTTGAGGCGCAGCTCCTCGCTTGATTGCTGCCCATCGTCGTGCACGGCGACTGGTAGCGGTTCGGATTTGTTCAGGAGAACCAGTTCAGACGTCACGACTTCGACCGAACCAGTTTCAAGATTCGGATTTTTCAGGCCTTCGTCGCGTTCTTTGACAACGCCGGTTGCCGTAATCACAAATTCATCGCGCAAGCTCTCGGCCAAGGCAAAGGCTTCGGCATTTTCAGGATTGATAACCAACTGCACGATGCCCGTGTGGTCGCGCAAATCAATAAAAATCAATCCGCCATGGTCGCGACGGCTATTCACCCAGCCGCTCAGGCTGACTGTTTCGGAAATTTTACTGGTCGTCTCTGCTGCAAGTGTGCGTGTCATAACCTGCCTATTGTATCATTCTACCCCTGTTTTTCCAAACAAGGACCGGCTGATGTCAGTCAGCGTCAGCAACCCGACCGTATCACCCGTATCATCCACCACGATCAGCATGTGCTGATGGCTTTTTTGCAGCAGCTCAAGCGCATGAGGCAGCGGCTTGTCCGACTCAATCTTGAGCACTTGCGGTGACATGGCCTTTTCGGCCGTTTCTGAACTTTTACCGCTCGTAATATCCAACAGATCGGTAATAGCAAGGATACCGACAACCGTATTGAGCGAACTGCGAATAACCGGAAACCGACTATGGCCGCTGCGATGCAGATCATCAAGCACCAATGGCCCAAGCAGCTCGCGGTTTTTGATGCTGACGATATCCGCAGCCGGTGTCATGACCTGCATGGCGGTTGTCTCGTGCCACGCCAGCCCGTGAAGTAGCATCGTCTGTTGCTCAGAACTGAGTATATGCCCGGCTGTTTCGATGAGATGTGCCAGCTGTTCGCGCGACTCGAGGCGATGGTCACGTGGTGTATGGTCGGACATACCAAATAATTTTGCGAGCACTGGCGCACGTTCCAGAACAGCAAGCAGCGTGGGCTCAGCAGCCATATAAAGCTGCAGTGCCTGTCGCCGTACAAAACTCAATCGAGCAACCAAGCCAGCGAGTAACCACAACACGAACGACGCCAAAACACCTTTGCCTTTCCAGGCACCAAGTCCAGCAAGCAACAAACAAAGAAGCACAATCCCAATACCGACCTGACGAACCGCATACACTCCCCCCAGCAGCCGTTCTCGGCGCAGCACCGCATCACCACCAAGACGCTTCAGCTCAAAGTGACTCTGCCGAGTCCGTTCGGGGCGCATTGCAAGCAGCAATACCAGCACGGCGGCAAGCAGCAGCCATAAAATTGCCAAGACGATAGTCATATAGTTACCGTAATACAAAAGCGTTTTTTTATCCAGGAATTGCTATATAATATACAGCAGTAATTGGAGGAGTGTTTGTGAACAAAAAAACCTGGATTATCTTTGGTGTCGTGTGCGTTGTCGTACTTGGAGGTTTAATCCTCCTATCGCGTAAAGATCAAGTGGACGTCTCGAATGTCGACCAAACCAAGATACAAACTGCCTCTACGGCAAACGGTAACATCGCCGACCATGTCTATGGCTTAGCAAAAAGCAAAGCAACGTTGATCGAGTATGGTGATTTCCAGTGCCCATACTGTGGCGAAGCCTATCCGCAGGTCAAAAGCATTACGACTGACTACAAGTCGAAAATCACTTTTGTGTTCCGCAACTACCCGTTGTCTTCCATGCACCCGAACGCAAAAGCAGCAGCAGCAGCAGCCGAAGCAGCAGGACTCCAAGGTAAGTACTGGGACATGCACGACAAACTGTATACGACCCAGAGCAGCTGGGAAAACTTAACGACCGACCAACGGACAGATGCGTTCGTGAGTTACGCAAAAGCCGTCGGCGTGAAAGACCTCAATAAGTTCAAGACCGACATGGCCAGTGATAACGTCAACCAAAAAATCAATTTTGACTTGGCACTAGGCAACAAGTTCGGCGTCACCGGCACTCCGACGTTCGAGCTGAACGGCAAAAAAGTCTCCGATGACATTGCTGCCAGTGTCATTAGCGGCGACGGTAGCAAAATGCGCACCGCGCTCGACAACGCGCTCAAGTAGGCACTGGTTGGCGGCTTATTCGTCATACCTTTTCAGAGACGCTGACAATCTCGCTGGCGTATCTGGAGATTCCTGACGCTTGCTCAAGATTCTCCAGTACGACACGTGCGTCTCGGAAAAGCGTATGCGAATAAGCCCAGTAACCTACTCTAAAACAAATACCGCTCCGGTGCCGTGGAGCGGTATTTTTATTGCATAATCCCTTTCGCCGGAGGCAACCATGCATAGCATGGGCTTTAGGGGATGGAGGTCATCTATCGAATTGATTTCGATAGATGACCGGAAGGGTGAACCCTTCCTTATGTTAATTACTTGCGATATACAGTTGCCATTCGGCAGGCACCACATCCACTGCTATCTGTTTGCGCCGCGTGGGCACGAACGTGATGGCTATTGGCATGAGGTTTGTTTACACTCCCTTATTTTCTAAACTCTTGCCGCTCCAGCGTCGACCTAATTTTGGTATGTTATGCGTATTTTGGAGCGACACGCATAGATTATCTTAGCAAGAACAAGTATTTATGTCAAGATTCTATAGCGCTATCACCTCTGTAAATGGTTATGCCTTGCAAACAAAAAAGTCACACGCTAGCGTGTGACTTTTGATGATAGGAACGCTTTTATTCGAGTCCCGGTGCCGCAGCCGGACTGGCCGCACGGAGCGTCTTTTCTTTGACCGCAAAGACCAGAATCGCAGCCAGGAACATGAGCGATGCGGAGACTAAGAAGATGTGTGACAAGCTATGGCTGAACGCCGTTGTTATCTTATTGGCATAGTCTGATTGCTCTTTATTAAACTGCTTCGTTGCCGCATCGCGGTAAACAGTTGGTAATGTTGCAACACTACTACTAAAGCCATCTTTGATCTCTTTTTTCACGTCAGGCGTATTCAGCGTCAATAGTGTATTTGAGTCACTCAGGCTACCAATCTTACTGACCTGAGCACTACTGCTCAGCGACTTGATGTAAGGATCGCTTTGGATATTCGTGAGGCCGTTCGTCAGACCAGCGGTCAGCATAGCGCCAAAGATAGCGATGCCGATTGTTGAACCGAGGCTTCGGAACAACTGGCTTGAGCTGGTTGCCGCACCGAGTTCATGCTGCTCGAATTCGTTCTGCACGGCCAAGTTCATGACCGGCATCACAACACCGAGTCCCATACCAAGCAGGAACATCAGGACCGCTTCATATGTAAACTGTGATGATGGCGACAACGTTGCCAGCAAGCCGACCATGACCGTTGCGACCACGATGCCAACCTGCATGAAGATTTTATAGTGACCAGTACGTGAGATGATCTGACCAGAAGTAATCGATGTCAGCATCAGGCCGGCAATCATCGGCAAGAGCATCAGGCCGGACTGGGTCGGCGTTGCACCGAAGACTTGTTGGTTGAACTGCGTCAGGTACAGGATCGCACCAAGAAATGCCGCACCAAAGAGTGTCGCCACGCCCATAATCAGCACATAGTTACGGTTGCGGAAAAAGCTCAGCGGAATAATCGGCTCTTTGGCCCGACGTTCGACAAAGATGAAACCGACGACACAAACCGCGACGATCGTGTACATGACGGCACGAAGCGATGTCAGGTCCCAGCCAGAGGCGTCAAGGAAGCCTTTAAAGATTTGCGCGGTATTATCAACCGCAAGAACCAACGTACCAAGTGCAATAGTAAGCAGCACCGCACCACTGTAGTCAACCACCGGTTTACGGTCGTGTTTGAGCGGTGGGCAAAAGATAGCGATAATCGCAAAGGCAGCAACAGCGACCGGTACGTTAATCCAGAATGTCCAGCGCCAGTCAGTGACAAGGCCGAAGATGTGCTGCTGATCAGTCAGCCAACCACCCAGCAGCGGACCGACAAGTGATGACAAACCGAAGACGGCGCCAATCAGACCCTGCCATTTACCCCGTTCGCGAGCGGCAAACAAGTCACCGATAATCGTAAAGGCGTTGGCCGTGATAATACCACCGCCGATACCCTGGAACGCCCGGGCCGCGATGAGCTGCGTGACATCACCGGACATACCTGAAAGCAACGAACCGAAACCGAAGACGGCGACACCGATCAGCAGAATGACGCGCCGACCGAACAGGTCTGACAGTTTACCGGCGATCGGCACAGTAATAGTCGTGGTAAGCAGATACGCCGTAACGATCCAGCTCAGTTGGTCGAAGGCGTTGAAGTCCTCGACGATTTTTCCCAGCGCTGTCGCAATAATGGTCTGGTCCAACGCGACCAGGAACATACTGGCCATGACCGAGATCATGATGATGACTTTGCTGCGCATTGATAAATGGTGATGCATAAAGCTCTTTCTTCTCTCTTTCTTTACTTTTCGTTGTTGAGTTGTTCTTTGTATGCTTTGAGACCTTCGACATGCGCCGACATTTTGGCGACGATGTCTTCAAGCATCTCTTCTTTCAGAAAAACCACACCACCGTTACCAGCGCTCACAACATACAAGCGATCGCCCGGCTTTAAGTCCAGATCTTCACGCGCATCTGCAGGAATAACAACTTGGCCTTTGCTGCCGACGGTTGCCGTTCCATAAAGCTTTTTCGTATGCGGATGAGTCTCTGTCATGATTTTACCTTCTGCATCCATTGTATCAAAAGTATGAAATGTATGTCAAGTCCTACAATTCCCCATAAAAACAGCACCTGTGGGCACAGGTGCTGTTCAAACAAGAAATGGCATTACTGCGAGTGAAGCAGGCGGCCGCTCGTCCAGCGCATCGGCTCATAGGCGATACCAGTCCGACGGCTACGTGACTGTACAGGTATTAAACGCTCCGTGATAATGTCACCGACTGACCGCTGGGATGATTTACGAGCCAAAAAACGGTTGATTCTTTCGTCGATAGTGTGTTGGTCTATGGTTGTGTTCATACACCCTCCTCTTCGATTGCTTCACTGGCAATTGCCAGATATTCTTATGATACTGGTCCGCTCGGTTCTAAACTGTAATTTTTCTTACGACGGCCTGGTGGCATTATTCATACGACGCAGAAAATGCTACCATGGAAGAGTGGAAGATATCGCAAAACTGCTCCCAACACAGTCTACGAAACGGGCGGTGAAAAAGCGCTCTATCTTGGTGTACCAGGGGGAAGTTCCCCGGCAAGTGTACATCGTGCTTTCAGGGGTGTTCAAAGCCTACCGGCTTGGCAATTTCGGCGAGGAACAGATCGTCGGTTTTCGCACCAAAGGTGATGTTTTTCCCGAAACATGGGTATTCGGCAAGACATCGTCGGCACTATGCTACTACGAAGCGCTCGAAGATGCCGAGGTGCTGACTGTCGAAAAACCGGTTTTCCTTGATCTGATCACCAAAAATCCAAGTTTAAAGGACCATCTGTTTGATTACTTGGCAATCGGCTACACCAGCCTCTTGATGCAAGTAACCGCGTTGGAGCAGTCACGAGCTGCCGAAAAGCTCCTCTATATGATGTACTATCTGATGTTTCGCTATGGCAAAGAAACCAGTCCTGGCGTGTACCGAGTCGATTTGCACCTGACCCACACCACCCTTGGCAGCCTGATGGGCCTGACGCGCGAAACCACCACCATGGAACTTGGCCGGCTGAAACGTAAAAATATCATTTCTTATGACAGTAAAGGCTACGATATCCATCGACGTGAACTCGAACGTCGGCTAGGCGATGAAAGCATCACCAGCATGGACCTACGGGGCGAACCGCTTACGCCGTAAGCGTATCACTGACGATCTGCAGCAGCTCACGTGGCGACGCCCACGCTTTAAGCACATAGCGATCGGCACCAAGCCGATAGGCATCATCGATTTCGTCTTGCAAGTCGTAATTGCTAAAGACAATCACTTTGACGGTCGGATGTAATTTCTTGAGATCGTACTGTTTCAAAAACTCCACCCCGTCCATGACCGGCATACGCAGATCAAGCAAAATCAGATCCGGCTGATGCTCCTGTGCGCTTGTGAGCGCCTCTTGACCGTTGTGCGCTACGGTAACTTTGTAATCACTTTGGGTGAGCAGCGTGCTATAGACTTCTGCCAACTCCGGTTCGTCTTCGACGATAAGAATAGATTTTTTTCGACGTGCCTGCATAATTTCTCCAATAATTTTACTATATGAGCTAAAGACAATGAAAGGTATAAAATATTTCACACTTTTCGCGGCAGACGGACCGTAAAGGTCGAGCCCTTGCCTTCAGTCGACGACACGCCGATCGATCCGCCATGTAATACGACCAGGTGATGTGCCAGATACAGCCCGATGCCGGTACCCGTGACAAAATCACTACGCGCATTGGCAATACGGCTAAATTGCTTGAACAATTTGCCCAAATCTTTGTCGGCAATACCGACACCGGTATCTTTGACCGTAAAGACCCACGACTTGCCACGCTGCACCAAGCGAACGGTTACCTTGCCTTTTGGCGGCGTGTATTTGATCGCGTTGCTGACGAGGTTTTCCACGACCATACGGAGCATATGGCTGTCACCGACGACGACACCACGTGGTGGAGCTTGCAGTTGCAGGCTGACTTCGCCTTTTCCTGCATCGTCCTTTTGCTCATCGACTACCTCGCGAATCATGTCGGCAAGGTCGAATTTACGTTCGGCAAGCACGATACGGCCGGCTTCGAGTTTGGCCAGGTGCAAAATATCATTAATAACGTGCAGTTGGCGATTATTACTACTATAGGCTCGCTCCAAATAGGTGCGTTGCTGTGAACTCAGGTCTCCCGCGAATCCCTGCAGCACCATGCCAAGATATTGCTTGACACCCGTGGCCGGCGTCCGTAGCTGGTGCGATGCCAGCGACAACAGCTCGTCTTTGGCAAAGTTGACGTCTTGCTCTTTTTGGTAAATCAACCGACGATAGCGGCTACGAAACATCATACCGGACACGCTGGCGATGATCAGCGCGATCACGATGCCGCCGATCAACAGAAATTGCGGCAAATAATTAATGGAAAACGGCACGATGCTTGCGGTATCAAAACCATAGGTAATGGTGAATGTTTTGCCGTATTCCGTCAGCTTGAGCGTGGCTTGGCGCTGATCGGCATCTGTCGTTTTGTTAACTTGATACTGCAAGTTCGCTGGTGTCGCATCACCCAAATAGACTTTCATGCTGGTATGTGACAAGTCGGTCCCCTGAAAGACGTCCGTGAAAAACGTGTTGCCACGAAACAGTGCGACCGAATAACCGCGCAGCGCAGCTGTCCGGTCATTATCGGTTTGCAGTGGCAGACTTGTATCGTAAAACGGCGTGAACATCAGGAAACCACGAGTCGTCGATGCCTGGCTGTTTTTGGTCGAAAAGATACTCGGCAAACTAGAGCTTAGAGTCGTGTCACCGGTAGCTTGAGCCTGAGCCAGAGCTGCCGTAATCGACGGCTCAAGTGCAAGCGGCGTACCGACGGTCTTGTCCGTCACATCGGTTTTTGGGCTGACATAGGCCACCGTTGTCGTCTGCGGGCTAGTACCGTACGCAACGCCGACTGCTTCCATGCCAGCAAAACTGCCGTTCAAATGATAGACGCTCATGAATTGTTGCCACGCCGCCTCGTCAACCGGACCCGACTGCATTTCGCCTGTACTGCCCCACAGCAAATGCGCGTACGTATCAAAAACTGCTTCAATGCGCAATTTGTCTTCGGCCAACCGGTGTTCGATCGAGCGTGCCCGAGCACCCTCGACATTATCGGTCGTCAGGCCATACCCTAGCAAACTACCGGCAAAGATCAGGGCAAAGATGATGACCGGCAATGCGCCGTACGAGAGGGCCGGCCAACGCATCAGCATACGGGACTGAAAGTCATGTGCAGACGTTTTGGGATGTATTTTTTTCACTCGGTAGCTCACTCATTATCACTATAGGCCTGACACCTCTAGTGGTCAAACGCTTCCATACACGTGTTAGGCGTGGTGTGGTGTGCCACCGCGAATCAGCCGGACGATGGCGAGCAGAATAACTGCGCCAAGAATCGCCACGAGCAGGCTCGCAAGGTTGAAACCTTCGACATCTATGCCTGTTATCATACGGACGATAAAGCCGCCGATAAACGCACCGATAATGCCGACGATCACGTTCATGATACCGCCTTGCTGCGCGTTCGTACCCATGATCATCGAAGCGATCCAGCCGGCCAGTGCCCCGAAAATAATCCAAAGAATTACGTCTAGTACCATATACCCTCCTTTGTTCGTAGTGATAGCTCTACTATAGGATGAGCGCCAAAATATTTATGTAAGAATTGTTACAGTTTGCCTATTTTTTGCGCAGGAAATAATACGCGAGTGCCGCGGAAATCACCAGGCTCACCACGATGATAATCCAGAATATATAAGGCAAATGCTCTCCTGGTATGTCAACGTTCATGCCAAATAGGCCGGCAATCATTGTCGGTACGGTAAACGTCAGGGTAATGATCGTTAGCAGACGAATCGTTTCGTTCAGGCGCGTGTCCATGAACGCACGATACGAATCGCGCACGTTGGTAATGGTACGAAGCAACGATTTACAGCGGGCAATCAGCTGTTCGAATTCAATCGACAAGTCCTCGACCAAATCACGATCATCTTCATACAGCGTCAAAATCTTGCCGCCGAGAATCTTTTCGAGCGCCGTGTTTGTCGGCTGCAACGCGTCCAAATAATCGTTGAGTTTCCGTTCGTATTCCGTCAGTACCAAAATATCTTTGCTGCCGAGCGTGCGAACGTCGCTGGTGGTCGCGCGCATTTGGCGGTTGATCGACGCGACCCGTGTCTGATACTGCCGGGCAATCGCTTCGACCATCAGCATGAATAGTTTGGTTTTTTGCGTGGTCGACGCTTTTGTGTTGTCGATAAACGGCTGCCACAGCCGACCCAGGCTATCACGACTAACCGTCACGATATGCTGCGCGCCGAGCGCGAATAGAATCGGTGTCGTGTAGTCGTTGAAATCATCGTCAGTGTCGGGTAGGCGCGTAATAAAATACGTCCAGCCGTCTTCCAGTTCGACGCGTGGCACCTCGTGCGGGTCAAGCGCGTCGGCGAGCAGGTCTTGGTCGATGCCAAGCGCGACCAGCTGCCGCTGCTCGTCGGCGTTCGGTCGTTCGGATCGGATCCAGCTGCCCGGTCGGAGCGAGTCGCGCTCTTGGATGACCGGCTTGTGGTGCGTGGAGCGCAGGTAAGAAATCATGCTCGCCTCTTTTCGGTTGGTTTTCTGTCTTGATTGTACCAGATGGCAGCACGATGGCCATTATGGCAAAAATTCAGAGATTGCAACAAATTTGCAAGAATCTTGCCTGGTCGTTTATGCTGGCTGCATGACTCCGATTCTTTTTACCCTCACGACGTTTTTCTCGACACTGATCGGCGGCGTCGTTGGCATTAAACAACGCAAAATCATTCATCATCTGCTCGGCTTTACCGCAGGCGTGATTTTGGGTGTCATTGCGTTCGACATCTTACCTGAAACATTTGGTATTATTAACGACTACCACCTTGACGCGACACCGGTCATGATCGCGCTGACCGTTGGCTTCTTATTGTTTCACATCAGCGAAAAATACCTGCTGATCCACCATGCGCACGAAACGGAATACGGTAAACATCACCATCCGTCGGTCGGCGTGCTGTCAGCTTTAGCGCTGAGTGGCCACAGTTTTCTGGACGGCGTTGGCATCGGTCTCGGTTTCCAGGTCAACCCTGCGGTCGGCGTAGCGGTTGCAATTGCCGTCGTCGGTCACGACTTTGCCGACGGCCTGAATACCGTCAGCCTGATGCTCAACAACAAAAATACCGTCCGCCGTTCGTTCAAGTTTCTGCTCATCGACGCGTTCGCGCCAGTCGTCGGCGTGCTGTCGACATTTTTGTTCCATCTGTCCGAACCACAGCTGGTGCTGTACCTGGGCTTTTTTGCCGGATTCCTGCTCTATATCGGCGCCAGCGATATTTTGCCCCAAGCCCACGAAGAATCGTCGTCGAAAATAACTATCGCGCTCACGGTACTCGGTACTGTGTTTATGTTTATCGTGACACGCTTTGTCTAGAATTGCGCGTTAGTCTTTGACCAGACTCGTTTCAGACGGATTGAGAATCGTCACGCGCTTTGCCGTATCCGGGTCCTGATATCCCATGTCATTGGTGCGAATCACGATTACCTTGTGTTCGAACATTTCTTTGATAACGCATGGATACCACTGTTCATCTTTTTTGTCGTAATAACGCCACAGCCCTTGCATAACCGCCAGGCCCTGGCTACGCACTACTTCTTCGGCAGCCGCCTGCGAATCCGACCTGGCAAACACATAGCCGAAATGTGTCTCGGCCTGCCAATTCTCGCCCGCTCTGTCTATATAGCCGAGCAATACGCCGTCGTCCTCGCGGATAATCGGGATTCTTGTCACGTCGCTATTGTACCGACCAACCGCCATCGGACGGTAGAATTGCTCCGTTGATATTGACCGCATCATCGCTCAGCAAAAACGTAATCGCAGCCGCCAGTGCCGGCGCCTCGGCAGCTTCTGGTGCAGTCGGCAGAATAGCGTTGACGCGTTCACCGCCAAGTTTCGATTCATATTTTGCCTCGATATTCGTGAGTACTGCGCCCGGCGCGACGACGTTGGTACGGATACCGATCGGCCCGTACATGAACGCCATGCTTTTACTCAGACCGGCCACGGCATGCTTGGACGTCGTATAGGCAGCACCCGCAGCTGAGGCTTTGAGCGACGCTTCCGATCCGACGTTGACGATCGCACCCGCATGCTTTTCTAGCATCTTTGGCAGCACCGCACGGCTCAACTTCATCATGCCAAGCACATTGACGTTCATGACGCGGTTCCAAACCTCGTCACTCATTTCGTGTAGCGGCGTCATGTTGTCCATGATACCAGCAACGTTTGCCAGCGCGTCAATCGTGTCACCGGCAGCTGCCACGATATTCTGAATACTTTCGTCTTCCGTGATGTTGCCGACGACGGTCGTGACGTCCGTATCACCAAGCTCTTTTTTGAAATCATCAAGTCGTTCCTGGGAAATATCAACAGCGATAACCCGACCACCTTCACGCGCCACGCGGCTTGCCGTCGCGCGGCCGATGCCCGATCCAGCACCCGTCACGATGACCGTCTTGCCGCTGAAACGATTCGGCGTGATTGTTTCGTGCCAGGCAGGTAGTTCACGTGTATCCTCTGCCGCCTGCTCCTGCTGTGGCGCCGGTTGCGGCGATCCTTCCGGCATTTCGCCGGCATTCGCTTTTCGGACCATGTCATCGACCATTTCCTGCGACAACTGCCCATGGCTCATCGCAACCAACCGGTTCAGCGGCAACTTATGGACAATCTTGAGCACGCTTTCATTTTGCCCCGACCGGTGCAGCATATCGCGAAAAATCGCACCGCCTACTGGATGGTCAAGCCACTGCGCGACCGTGCTGTCACCGCTTAGCTGCCCTGGCGTTGCCTGTTCTGCTGCCGTTGATTCGGATTGAGATCGGAGCGACGGTTGCGGTCCCTCATGTTTGTCACGGTGAAAAAACGACATGGCGATAGCTCCTTTCAAGAGTCAGTTAACTACTCCTATGATATCGCTTATGCTTCGTGATGGAAAGAATCAGGCTGCTGGGGCGTCACCTTCATCTTCGTCCGGTTTGAGCAGCTTTTTCTTGATAATTTCATAGCGCTGACCGGTCAGCGGCGATTCCATGTAGTCGTCATTGAGCAGATTCACGAACTTACCCAAGTCTTTTTCATCCATAATGATAATCGCGCCGGAATCGTCTTCCATCAAATCCACGCCAAGTTCACTGGCATGTTCGAGCAATTGTTCTTGCTTGACCAAGCCTGGGTCGATCTTTTGCAGTTTTTTGACCGCGCCTTTTTTGGCAGCCACCATCGTCTGCAAGTTCTCGCCTTCTGGGAAGCTCAGCCGGAAATTGGCGGTGATTTCTTCGACTTTTTTCTCAGCGATGAGCGCTTCTTTGGCGTCGTAACTAAACAGCTGCTTCAGGCGTGCCTGGCTGAACACATACAAATCGTCGTCGAGAATCAGCAACTGGTTGTCGCTTGGAATCCGCAGTGCGGCGTCGGCGTCGAACGGCACGAACTTGCCACCGCGCACCATCCAACCAGCCTTGCCTTGCATGACGTTTGACTTCGGCAGCACCTTGGCTACATACACGTCCTGCTTCATTTCGGGGTGGCTGACACGTGCCAGCAAACCTTTCATGCGACCAAAATCATGCTCGTCGTCGTTGAAGGTTTCGATTTCATGTTCCTGGGTTTTGAGCCAGGCCACGAGCGAGCGCGCGTTTTCGACTTTGGACACGCGCGTGCGCTGCAATACGCCCGTCTCAGCCTCGGCTTGTTCAAAGCCACGGACGATCATGCCGGTTTCGGCGCCGTCGAACAGATATTCCAACAGGCCGTCGATAAATAGCGGTTCAAGCTGCTTTTTGAGCTCCGCTGCCAAGCTGACGCGGTACGGAATATAGCTTTTACTCACCAGAAACAGCTCGATTTTGAGCGTTTCTTTGTATGCCAAAAGGTTATTTGCCCAGGCAAAGACATCTGTTTCCTGATAGGTATCGGTAGTTTCTGGTTGCGGTTGTTGGTTGTCCTGATCCATGACGGGCCGGCCTTTCTCCAAGATCAATGGTTTTATGACACTTTATCCAGTGTAGCCCAAAATAACGTGGGGAATGCTGTAAAAAATGCAAACAGCTAATTTTCAATCGCCTCGGGTCCTGTCACTCGGTCCGCCCCTAAAATTTTTCGGATTACCGAAAACATTTTGGGGCTGCCCCGCCTCGTGCCACCCGCGGTGAGATTGAAAAACATATTATCCATTGCATTTTATAAATTATTATGCTAAAATATAAGTATTGTTTCTGATGAATCTGAGTATGTTCCAGTAGTGACTCGACGTTCATTGTAAACAGTCGATTCACTAACTAAACACATAAAGGATTCATTTTTTATGCCTTATACTAAATCACGCCCCAGCAGGGGTGGTCAAAATCGTGGCGCACGTGGCCCTGTTTATAAACAACGACCTCAGAGCCGCAAACCAAAACAATTGTCGATTCACCCATCGAACTTCATCAAAGCAGCCAAATCGCAAGAAGAAACCGTGTTCACACCACAGCATTCGTTTGCTGACTTTCCCGTGCACGAGCTCATCCACCGCAACTTACAGAAAATGGGCTTCGACAAGCCATCACCGATTCAAGACCAAGCTATTCCAGCTGGCCTGGCCGGCAAGAACATCGTCGGCATCGCCAATACTGGCACGGGCAAAACCGCAGCATTTGCGATTCCTGTACTCAATGCGCTGATAAACGACCCGCACGGCAAGGTTATCATCATGGCACCGACCCGCGAACTCGCACAACAAATCGAAGACCAGTGTCGTGTTATCGGCAAAGGCAGCGGCCTGCTCGGCGCGCTGCTAATCGGCGGCTCAGCCATGGGTCCGCAGCTGCGTGATCTTCGCAATAAACCGCAAATTATCATCGGTACGCCTGGCCGCATCAAAGACCACATCGAACGCCGTTCGCTCGACCTGCGCGACTGTACCATGGTCGTACTCGACGAGGTCGACCGCATGCTCGACATGGGCTTCGTCCACGATATCAAAACGATTCTGGGCCATATTACCGGCAAAACGCAGGGCTTTTATTTCTCGGCAACCATGGATGAGCGCGTTCGCGGCATTATCGAAACGCTATCAAAAGACATCGTGGAAATCTCGGTCAAGTCCGGCAAAACCAGCGACAACGTCGAACAAAATATCGTAACCTACGGCGCCAAAGAGGACAAGATCGAAAAGCTCGAAGACATCTTGAACGACGACGCAACTGCTAAAACGATTATTTTTGAAGACACGAAGTTTCGTGCCGATCGCCTTTCTAAAGCGCTCGCCGCCAAGGGCTTTGCCGCTGAATCGATTCACGGTGGTAAGTCACAGTCGCAACGCGGACGTGTGCTCAACAAGTTCAAGACCGATCAGATCAATATCTTGGTTGCGACCGATGTAGCCGCACGTGGTTTGGACGTGACAGGTATCACACACGTCATCAATTACTCGTTGCCACAGTCGTATGACGACTATGTGCACCGCATCGGCCGCGCCGGCCGCGCCGGCAAAACCGGTCACGCGCTGACGTTTGTTGAACAACGGTAATTATAGTTAGTTGTCAGCGGGTCCTGTCGCTCGGTCCACCCACAGCTTTTAATTGATCAAAGCCACGGGTGGCAGGTGGCGGGGCAGCACCCGCTTTTGCTGGTGTAATCATCACCAAAAGAAGGGGCGGACCACCCAGGGGCCCCCGCGAAGCCTGCTTCGTGGGGTGTATCGACAG